>Ga0247739_10000298_pt1 | contig 17305 bp, 15 predicted proteins | sample UWRJL058202B2_FD_180943 | JGI IMG/M metagenome (GOLD analysis project Ga0247739, IMG submission 180943) | Plant litter microbial communities from Arlington Agricultural Research Station in Wisconsin, United States - UWRJ-L058-202B-2 | ecosystem: Environmental > Terrestrial > Plant litter >...
CCTGAATCCGCTCCCGACATTCCGGTTATTTATACAGTAAGTAATTCTTCATTTACAATCACAACTACTCAAACAGAACAGATTTCAATATTTACCCTAACAAATTTCCTATGGCTTCTTTATGTTTTGGGTGCATCTTTTATGGGCTTCAAATTCTATAAACATATTCAGCAGCTCATTGGTTTTTTACAGGAAGGCGAATTGATAGAACTCGATGATTGTAAAATAGTTCTGATCAATTCGAATCATGTTGGTTCCTTTTCATTTCTAAAATGGATCGTTGTAAATCACAATGATTACGAGAATCATTTTGACGCTATTTTAAGGCACGAAATGGTTCACATGCAGCAAAAACATACCTGGGATGTTTTACTGGTTGAAGTGATGAAAGTAATCTTTTGGTTTAATCCTATACTAATTCTTTATAAAATATCTTTACAGGAGGTACACGAATTTCTTGCTGATTCAGAAGCTGTTAACCGGGAGAACTATGCAACATTTTTAGTATCATACGCTTTACATGCTCCCATCGCTTCTCTGACTAATCATTTTTTCAAACCCTCCCAAATCAAAACACGTATCCGGATGATTTACAAGAATCGTAGCTCGAAATGGTTGATAGGTACTTATGTAGTTGCTATATTATTCATTGGAATGACAGCCCTATTCGTGGCCGGCTGCGAACGTGAAAAATTTGATGATAAAAATATTAGTAGTAATGAAAGTGATATTCAAAACAAAATTACAATAACAGGAAAGATTGTCGACTCGGAGAAAAAAGGAATTCCAGGTGCCGTTGTAATTTCAGGAAAGCATACAGGAGCAATTACGGATGGCGAAGGAAATTATAGTATTCAGGCACCGGCGAACAGCACACTTGAAATAAGCGGGAAAGGTCATCAGAGTTTATCAGTTCAGATAACGAATCAAACTTCTGTTTATGCTGTGCTTGCTCCTTCTGGCAGCGCCACTTTAAAATCATATGCATATCTAAGCGAAAACGCTATCCAGACTCAGGAAAACAAAAGTAATAACATTGATACACGGAAAGTTTTCACTGTTGTCGAAAAACAACCGGAATTTCCGGGTGGCATAAAATCTATGTATAAATTTCTAGGCGACAATATAAAATATCCGGAAGCAGCATCAAAAGCCAATGTATCGGGCCGCGTTTTCCTTTCTTTTGTGGTCTCGGAAACAGGTGAAGTAAGTGATATTATGGTTCTGAAAGGTTTGGGGTTTGGTTGTGATGCCGAAGCAATAAGGGTTCTGAAAGCTTTTCCAAAATGGAGTCCGGGTAAGCAAAATGGCATTCCTGTTAATGTGCGGTATAATTTACCAATCAACTTTGAATTGGAAAATTATAGAAAAAAAGTTTCTATCAAGACTCAACAAAACTAAAATGGAAACTCTCATCTATCTTGGAAAAGTAAACTTATACTGGATTTTATTTTATGCATGCTATTGGCTGGTATTTCGAAATCATACTTTTTTTAAATGGAACAGAGCTTATTTATTAGGATCGCTTATTCTGGCTTTTCTGGTTCCTCTTATTGAATTTTCTGACCGGATTCCTGTAACATCCACAGCAGTATATGCCGTTTCTGCCATTCCTGTTTATGTATCATCTCCTCAAACAACATCTTATTTTTCACATTGGGTACAGTTCGTTTGGGTGGTTCAGCTTGTAGGTGCATGTATCATGTTCTCCAAACTTACCGAATCTGTAAAAGATTTAATTGTGCTGCTTAAACAAGGTGATTCTATTGAATTTAGTGATTATACACTCATTTTATTGCCGCATAACGAGATCGGCTCATTTTCGTTTCTGAAATGGCTTGTAATTAACAACGTTGATTATGACCAGCATTTTGATCCTATTTTAAGACATGAATCCGTTCACATAAAGCAGTATCACAGTCTGGACGTTTTATTTATAGAATTATTAAAAATTGTCTTTTGGTTTAATCCTGTACTATGGTTTTATAAACAGTCTGTTCAGGAAGTGCACGAATTTCTGGCTGATGACGAAGTCCCAAACCGCGATTATTATGCACGATTCCTGATTTCTTATACTTTGGCTGCGCCAGTTGCATCTCTGACTAATCATTTCTTTAATTCTTCCCTATTAAAAACCCGCATTCAAATGTTATACAAAAACCGTAATTCTCATTGGACTTTGGGAAAATACCTGATGGTAATTCCGGTTATAGGAATTGTATTAATGCTGACTGCGGCCAGAGAAAGATTGTTGACTGCGGTTGAGAAAGCTAGTTTCAACGCAATTTCCGGCAAAAATATTTCTATTGAAGGTACTGTAAGGGATGAAGATGGAAAAGTTGTAAAAGCTGCGACAATTATTGTGAAAGGAGCAACAAAAGGTACTGCAACAGATGAAAATGGGAGGTTCAAACTTAATGATGTATCATTAGGAAGCACATTAATTATCACTCATATTAATTATCAAACTTTTGAAATTGAAGTCAACGGCGTAACTGTACTGGACTTTATCACTTTACGAAAAAAAGACAATACGCTTGCCGAAGTATTTATCACACCCAATGCTGACAAGAATAATTTAGCTGTAACATCAGAAACACAGGAAGGAAAATTTAAAGTTATTGAAAAAAATCCCCAGTTTCCGGGTGGCAATCAAGAACTTAGCAACTTCCTTTCCAAAACTATTCTTTACCCTTCCCAAGCTTTAAAAGAAGGCATCCAGGGCCAGGTGATTGTTTCTTTTATTGTAAATGAACAGGGATATATTCGTAATCCTAAAATTGAGAAGGGAATTGGTTCAGGCCTGGATGAAGAAGCATTGCGTGTTGTATTGAAAATGCCACGCTGGGAACCCGGCATACAAGGCGGAGAACCGATTGCGGTACAATATAATTTACCAATTACATTTCAGGCAAAATCAGAAGAAAATAAACGTCAGGGGCAATTAATACAGGCTACAAAACCGTCGGCTTATCCTTCAATAAACCAAGCTCCTGATATGACAATCGGACGTGATATAGCAGTAGGTGCAGGAGCAGAAAATTATGGAACTATTAAGAGAACAGTGCCGGCAACAACATTTGAGTCTGGAAGTAACACTACAACCAGATCAAGAATAGTTATAAAGGGTTTAGATTCTCCATTGAGTTTAGTAAATCCGCCTCTTTATATATTGGATGGAAAAATAATGGAAGATAAAGATTTCTTGAAAACAGTAAATCCTGATACAATCCAATCTATTTCTGTTCTTAAAGGGCAGGGTGCAATGACACAATATGGTTTTAAAGCAAGAAACGGCGTGATTTTGATTGAAACTAAGAAGAAATAGCAGTTGATATAAAAGCAGACTTTTTGTAATCTCATGGATTTAAATAGAAATACCCGGCTAAATTGTCCGGGTATTTTTATTTTTTCATTGCAAGAAATTATGTTTCTATATTTTTGTCTGAAAAGTAACACTTACCAGATAAATTCATCCTCATGTCACTTCTTAAAGCAGCCATTATCGGTGGCGGACACATTGCTGATCAGAATCATATTCCGGCATTAAAAGCCTTAAATGAGCAAGTAGAAGTGATTGCCATTTGCAGTCGGGACATAGAAAAAGCAACAGCATTAGCAGATAAACACGGAATTCCGTTCGCTTTTGATAATGCAGCAGAAATGTATGATCAAGAGCAAAATTTAGATCTGATCATTAACTGCACTGCTAATAACCTGCATTATCCTTACACGATGCAGGCACTGGAAAATGGTTGTCATGTTCTTTGCGAAAAACCACCGGCCATGAATGCGAAGGAAGCAAGAGAAATGGCTGATCTGGCAAAAATCAAAGGAAAAATATTAGCCTATAACTTCCAGCGGCGACAGTCACCTGAATATACCTTACTGAAAAAATTTCAGGAACAAGGCAGATTTGGAGAGATTTATCATATTAAAGCCAATTACCTGCGGCGAAGAGGAATTCCGGGCTGGGGAAATTTTACCAATAAAACCATTCAGGGCGGTGGTGCATTGATAGATCTGGGCGTACATATTCTGGATATGGCGTTAGGTTTGCTGGATTATCAAATGCCTGACCGTATTATCGCTAACATATACGATTTCATTGGTAGGGCAGGCGGCAAAGGATTAAAAGGAGAATGGGATCCAACAAAATTCGAGGTGGAAGATGCATCTTTTGCCTATTTATCATTCCCAAATAATGCCAGCATTGCTTTGTCAAGTTCCTTTGCATTAAACCAACAGGAAGAAGAAATTGTTAACCTGGAAGTTTTTGGCACAAAATCCGGTGGCAAGTTGTATCCACTTTCAATTTTCACCGAAGTTGCCGGAGAACTGGCAGATGTTTCTTTCCCTCATTTAACTGAAACCGATAATCAATTACAAAATACAATTGCTTTTATTGATGCGTGTAATGGAAAGGAAAGTAATATTTGTTCAGCAGAAGAAGGTGCGATCTTACAGGAAATTATAGAAAAAATATATCAGAGTGCTACTCCGGTCTGACGACGCTCTATAAAGCTTTTTTAAGAAGAATAACCCCCAGCCGGCTGAACGGATTTACAGCCATTTTCCATTGATATAAAATAAAAACGCCTCGTGAAACAAAATTCACAAGGCGTTTTAAATATCTTCAATTGACTTTCAAGGTCTTTCCTCCCTTCTTCTCCCGGCTCCCTTACTTCGCCGTCGCCATCACCATTTTAATATCCTGCTTGGCACCAAGTTCCAGTACATCCACCAAATCCTGCACCGCAAGATTTTTGTCAACTCTTAATATGATGGTTTTCTCTTCGGTTCCGGCAAATATATTTTTCAATTCCACTTCCAGATTTTCAAAGGCAATAGCTTGTTTATCAATATAATAAACCTTTTTATCATCGACTGATAAAGTAATTTGTTTTTTGTACATCTGTTGCGATGCCGATGCTTTTGGCAACATCAGTTTGATGACATTCGGATTTGACATAGTAGAAATGATCAAAAAGAACAGCATCAGGAAAAACATAATATCGCTGAGTGAGCTCGTAAATACCTCCGGGGCAAACCGGCTCTTTCGACGTATTTTCATATATAATTTTCAATGAAAGAATGATAGAATGCGTGAATAAGTTTCCAAATTCACAGCATAATAATTACCTTGATGCAACAGGCTTTTGCAGTACATCTATAAAATCCGACGCCGCCATTTGCAATCTCAAAGCAAAACGGTCAATTTTCATGTTTAATAAATGGTATCCCGCGTAAGCGATCAAACCAATGATCAAACCTGAACCGGAAGTAATCATTTTTTCATACATACCACCCGCAATCGTACTGATATTGAAGTCATTGGATATCGATATATCAAAGAAAATACGGATAATCCCTGAAATTGTACCCACAAAACCAAGCATAGGCGCGATACCGGCAATTACACCGAGATAACCCAGATTACCTTCCATACGCTGAATTTCGATCTGACTTGCATTTTCAATAGAAGTTTCAATATCCTTGATCGGATAACCTATACGACCAATGGCGCGTTCGAAAATACGGCCCGCTGCATTGTGCTGATTGCGGCAGGACGACTCAGCTGATTTTAGATTTCCTTGTTGAATGAAATCTTTTACGTTATCTACAAATTGAGGATCTATCTTTCCGTTAGACCCAATTCCCATATACCGTTCAATAATAATAAATAATGTAGCTATAAAAAGCAGCCCGAGCGGGAACATAACTATCCCTCCTTTACCCAGAAGGTCAATAACAGAAAGTCCCTGGTCAGCGATTGGTGCAGCCAAAGTAGAGTCAGAAAGTGCTTGTAGAAGCATCATATTTATAGTGAAAGTGAACAATTACGCGTACAAAACAGAGGTCAAACCGGTCAAAAAATTACTTTGAACATAAACGGAGTAAGGCCCGGCTTATTGTTTAAAGGGCAAAGATAGAAAAATTACTCTTTGCGCGTAATCCAACCTTCTTTTACATTGTCTGTTTCGTCATATAAATCTGATAATAACAATGTAGTTTCAATGGATTGGATTGTAATGAAATCGGATAGTTTATACGCATCATCAGCCAACAGCCAATGATTATCCGTCGTACGACGGTAAACTTCAACACCTACGTTCAGCGAGTTAACCAGCACATATTCTTGCAAACTTTCAATATCACGGTAAAGCAGGAATTTATCACCGCGGTCACAAGCCCCTGAACCTTCGGAAATGACTTCGATTAATAAGGTTGGATTAGTGATGGTATTTTTGTCTTTTAATGAGTATTTATTAGGACCACAAACGATTACAATATCCGGATAGCTATAAAGGGAATTCTCAGGAATATGAATACGCTGCTCACTTGAATAGCTTCGACAAGATTTCCTTCTTTTTAAAATGGAGTAAATCTCTCCTGATACATTTTCTTTAATCTTGTTATGATTGGGTGTGCCTCCTGCCATCATGAAAACTTCACCTTGGAAATATTCGCTTTTATAATCGGCTAATTCTTCCATTTGAAGATATTTATCTTCCGTATAAATAGTTTGGGTGGCAGCTGACATAGTATCAAATTTATTTTATCAAAAATAGCAAATCTAAATTAAATCATACTTTCTATATGACAACGATATTAAGCTAAGTATAGATTTCCTTCTTTTATTTTAATCCATAAATTTTCTAAAAATCGTCAACCGTATCAATTAGGTATATACCTTTGCCCCGAAATACATTTTTCCATATTGTATTCGTTACTGCTATTGTGAGAATTTCTGCAAAACAATTTATATCACTGGGTTTACTCAGCCTTATGCTTGTAAAAGTATGGGTGATCCCTCTGTTGTATCTTGATTTTGAAATCCGACGAGATTATATCGTTGCTAATCTCTGCGTAAACCGCAGTCGTCCGATGATGAACTGTAATGGTAAATGTTTTCTTGCCAAACGTATTGCTGCTTTGGAAGAACAGGAAAAACGCCAGGCAGAAAAAAATTATATGGCCAGATTAATGGATCATGTTATGGATAATCGTTTGTATTACAGCCTGACGCCTCCATTTACATCTTTTGAGATTCCTTCCGAAATTACATTTACATATTCTTCCCCTTTTACAGCACGAATTGCTGTTGATGAAATCTTTCATCCGCCCCTCGTTTAATAATTTTCTTTCAACTTATTGGTTTGCTTAAATTTCCGTTTTCGGAAATAGCGTTTTTTATTTTTCCATCCGAAAGATTGGATTGTTGCTTTTCAGCTTCACGTCCTTATTTATAATTATTAATACAAAATCATGAAATTTAACTTTTCATCCATATATTTATTTCTGTCTCTGATTGCTGTTTCTCTGATTTTCACCTCCTGCAACGATAATGATGTAGTGATTGATCCGACTACTACCGGACGCATCCGAATCGAGTTTGACAATATAGTTGGTGACCGGGACCTGACTTTAAATACAGCAAATTACAAGAATGCAGCAGGACAAAATTTCACTGTCTCCAAACTGAATTACTACATTTCCAACATAAAACTACTTATGGCTAATGGCAGCAGTTTTACAGTTCCACAGGATTCAAGTTATTTTTTAATCCGTGAGTCTAATGCTGCTTCTCAGGAAGTTACCATTAATAATGTTCCTGCCGGAGAATATACAGGCGTTCAGTTTATAATCGGCATAGATAGCTTGAGAAGTGCATCTGATGTGTCAAAACGCAAAGGAATCCTTGACGAACTTTCTGGCCCAACCAATGCGGAAGGCATGTATTGGAACTGGAATCCGGGGTACATTTTCCTGATGCTGGAAGGCACTTCAGACTCCGCTTCGTCTCCAAACGGTAAAATTTATTACCATATAGGCGGCTTCGGCGGTCGTACTGAAAAGACATTAAACAACATCCGTACAGCCAAAGTGGATTTTGGGGGTAAAAAAGCAATTGTTACATCCACACTTAGCCCGGAGGTGCATTTAATGGCCGATGTATTAAAAATATTCAGTGGTTCAACACAGGTAAGTTTTAGTAAAAATCCCAATGTCATGTTTCAGGATTATTCCAGCTTCATTGCCAATAATTATGTGAACATGTTCACGCTGGATCATATTCATGCAGATTAAATTTAATCAGCATTTACTTACAATGAAAAAGATAACTCTTCTTTTTACAGTTATTTGCCTGTTTCAGATTCTGATTTCATGTAAATCAGAATCTGAAACAGAAACGCCCGTAATACCGGAAAAAACTACGCCTACTCCTCTTAGCTGGAAAAAACCCGCTTATTTCCCTGATCCTGTTTACGATCTGTCTAAAAATCCGCTTACAGAAGAAGGCGTTGAACTGGGGCGGTTTTTGTTTTATGATGGAATTCTTTCACGTACTAATAAAATAGGATGTGGAACCTGCCACCAGCAGCAATCCGCTTTCACACATCATGGACATGATCTGAGCCATGGTGTAGATGATCTTTTAGGATTCCGCAATTCGCCGGCAGTACAAAACATGGCCTGGAACACTTCTTTCTTTTGGGATGGCGGCGTGCACGACATGGATATTGTCCCTCCGGTTCCTATTCAAAATGAAGTTGAAATGGGTGAAAAAGTGGGTAATGTGATTGAAAAATTACGTAAAACACCGGTTGCCGGAGCTGCCAAACAGGTTAATTATCCTAAAATGTTTAAAGCTGCATTTGGTACAGACGAAATCAACTCTGAACGCATGATGAAGGCGCTTTCTCAATTTATGATGACGCTGGTTTCTGTCAATTCCAGATATGATTATTATAAATTGGGAGATGCTTCTGCGCTTACAGTGCAGGAAAAAGAAGGTATGGCGCTTTTTAAACAAAATTGTGCAACATGTCACGCTGGTGAGCTTTTTACCGATAACAGCTTTCGCAATAATGGATTGATTCCCAATAAAATAAATGATCAGGGACGATATGGTATTACATTGAACGAAATGGACCGGCTAAAATTTAAGGTTCCAAGTTTGCGTAATGTTGGCCTTACGGCTCCTTATATGCATGACGGACGGTTTTACACATTGCAAGAAGTACTTGATCATTATGCCAATGACAAAAATAGCAGCTCCATAGACACCATGCATAATTCTCCTACACTGGATCCGGTTTTACAGATTGCCGGGCAAAAAAAGGGAATTAAATTATCTGCCTCAGAAAAACAATCTATTATTGCTTTTTTGAAAACCTTAAATGATGAGCAGTTTATTACAGACAAACGATTCTCTGATCCTGGTGTCGGAACATCATTATAAACGAATTCAATTATGAAAATTAAATATATTCTCTTTTATATTCTTCTGCTTATTTCTCCCGCATCCTTTGCCTGTGATGCGTGCGGCTGTTCCAATAGCGGTGCTTATTTTGGGCTGATGCCTCAGTCCAACAAATCTTTAATTGGCGTTAGGTACCAGCATTTAAATTTTGTCACTCATCCGGATAGTCACGTTTTGCGGACAGAAGAAAGCTTTAATGTGACGGAAATTTATGCACGGTTTTTTCCAATCAAACGCGTGCAGGTCATGGCATTTCTTCCTTACCGTTTTGCACAGCAGATCACAACTTCTGATACAAAAAAACAAAATGGAATAAGCGATGCAACGGTTCTGATCAATTATAATGTGATCAATACATTTATGGATAAAGAATCAAGTTCAAGTTTTAATCATACACTTTTGGTCGGAGGCGGAATTAAAGTTCCAACGGGGCGCTTTAAGTATGATGAAAGTAACCTGACTGAAGTCGCCAATGCCAATTTTCAGTCTGGCACCGGAAGTACTGATTTTATCCTGAGCGCATTTTATACGGTGAATAAAAACCAGTGGGGACTTGCCATGAATGCTTCCAGAAAATTTAACACAACCAATATTGAGCATTACCGCTTTGGTAATCAGCTATATGGCACCGTTGATCTTTACCGTTCATTTCCTATTGGTAAATTTACCTTGACTCCAAATGTAGGCGTGTATGGGGAAAAGTCAGAATTGGGCACAAAAGAAGGTAAAAAAGTACTTGAAACCGGCGGAACGCTTCTGAATGCGACAGTGGGTGTGACACTTTTTGCTAACCGCTGGACAATAGGAGTTAATGCTCAGCAACCTCTGGCCCAAAATCTTTCAGCTGGTTTTGTTCAGGCCCGTTCCAGAGGAATGATTCAGGTTGGCTGGTTATTCTAGATCCCGGCATTACAGGTTCATTTCAAAATTTCTATTATCATTCAAGTCAGGAGACAGTCTCTGACTGTATGGATTTTTTATACAACGTGCTAAAAATCAGCATGATGTATTTTCCTATATTTTATATTCAAACAATTTTTATTGAAAATAATGAAAAGATATTCCTTAATTATTCTTGCCATATCCTTCTTATACAGTTGCAGTACGACAGGCGAAAAGGAGAATAACACTTTAAATGATGTAACTGAAAATCACGATCATTTGCATGGCGGTTCCAGCGATATTACAAAAGAACTTATGGCTATTCATGACAGTATTATGCCTGCCATGGGAAAACTGATGAGTTTGAAACGGGAAGTTTCTGATGACATTAAAATTACTGATAGTTTAATGGCTGTAAAACCCAATGATGTTTTGAAAAAAAGAAAAAAAGAAGCACTTAACCTGAACACTCAATTGGAAAAAGCTGATCATGAAATGATGAACTGGATGCATCAGTACAAAGCTGATACACTTGCTAAACTGAACAAAGAACAAGCAGATGTATATATTGCAGATCAGAAACAAAAAATTGAAACTGTTAGAGATTTGATGCAAAAAAGTATCAGTGATGCGCAGCTTTTCATTCAGAAAAAATAATAGTCATGAAAAAATCAGAAATTTATTTATTGGGTTTATTGATCATTTTTTCAGTTGGTTGTCAAAAGAAATTGCCATTTATAGGTGAGTCCGATGTTGTTAAAAAAATGGTGGACGGAAAGGAAGTGGAAGAAATAATATATCCGGTCATTCCCGCTTTTTCATTTTTAAACCAGGATAACAAAACTATAACTGAAAAATCTTTTGATGGAAAAATATATGTAGCAGATTTCTTTTTTACAACCTGCCCTACTATTTGTCCCATCATGAAAAAGAACATGCTGAAAGTATATGAAGCTTATCATGACAATCCGGATATCAGGATTTTGTCACATAGTATTGATCCTGATCACGACAGTGTAGAAGTTTTAAAGAAGTACGCAGAAGACTTGGGTGTAAAGGGCGACATGTGGCAATTTATAACGGGTAACCGTGAGAAAATTTATGAGATTGGAGAAAAACATTATCTGGTCAGCGCAAGGGCAGATGCCAATGAACCAGGCGGATATATTCACAGTGGGCACTTCGTGTTAATTGATAAAAATAAACATATCCGCGGCATGTATGACGGAACTACGGATGAGGGAACGAAGCAGTTAATTGAAGATATAAAGGTGTTGCTGGAGGAATAGAATGCAACCAGTGTAAGACTCAAATATAGCAGATAAAAATTATTTTATCTGCTATATACAACTGGATATCATACCACTACCGATAAATCAAGTGCGTATATTTACTCTCGTTAAACCCGCAATTTTACTCTTGTCCATGGCTGTTTTGAAGTGATACCTTTGGGTAAACAAAACAGGATCATGAAAACAATACACAACGATGCCCTGGAGGCTACACTAACTACGGACGACGAAGGAACGGTCCGTGAAATTACTCATTTTGAGAAGCCATTTGAGGGAGACGGGATCTCGCCGCAAATGGTGGCAGAAAATTATATTAAGCAAATGAGCAGCCAGTTTGGGCTTCCTGACGATTCATTGCAAAAAATGAGTTTATCAGCCGAAGACAAACCTGTTACACAGGAAAGTGAACTAAGATTCGAAAACGAAAAATTACTGTTTGATAACAGTACAGTAAGCTATCAGCAAACTGCACTTGGCTTACCAGTTTGGGGAGCTGGAATTACGGTACAAATTAAGCATGAACCTTATCGCGTACTAAACAGTACTTCTACGGTATTCGAAAACATTGATGTAAAAAAACCCGCAGCAGCTGCCTTAAAAAAGTACGAAAAAGTAAGCCGAAAAGAGCTGAATGAAGCTTTGGAAGGAGAAGACAAAAAAGCTAAACTTCCTGCGGAAATCAGGATGAATAGCTCAAAATTGTATGTCTATCGCTATGAAAGTGCCAATCGGGAAGTTTCACATGAAGGAGAAGAAGAATCTTTTTCAAGCCACAAAGAAGAATTTACTTTGCCGCCTGTATCGGATAAAATTAAGGACGGAAGTTTTTATGTGGTTTCTGAGGTAAAATTCGAAACCGGCCCGGCCGAATACCCGACGCCATATATTGCCTTGATTGAGGTAGAGACAAATAGTATTTTATACCTCCGCTCATTGTCATCAGATCTTACAGGGCTTGTTTTTAAAGCAGATCCTTTTACAATGACAGGCAATCCGGCCAATACTGCCAATGCTTCTGATGCTGTATTAAATCCACTTCGCTCCGCAGTAACATTGCCGGGCCTTGTGCCGCCAGTTGGTGGGAATCAGGCATTACGAGGTAATTTTGTAAAACTGGCCGAAATTGAAACACCAGCAATAGCTTCGCCAACAATACCGGCAGCCGCCAGTTTCAATTATAATGTCAGAACTAATAACTTTTCCGCTGTAAATGCTTATTACCACAACGATCGTTTTTTCAGGTTTGTAACAAGTTTAGGTTTTCCGTCGTCTTATTGGGGAAGTACTGCATTTCCCCTGCCTGTTGACCACCGTGGTTTAGGCAATGTACTCAACGCACACTGCGTAGGAAATGGGTCTGGCGGAATCGGACATGCATGTTATGCGCTTGCAGATACCAGCAATACTACAAATCCAATTGGAATTACGGTAGATTGGCGCGTTGTACTGCATGAACTGGGAGGTCATGGTATTTTATATTGCCATGTTAATTCACCCAATTTTGGATTTGCCCATAGCGCCGGTGATTCTTTTGCTGCTATTTTAAACGATCCTGACTCCAAAGCCGCGGACAGATTCGCTACTTTTCCATGGCTGCTGCCCAATCGCCGTCATGATCGCAGTGTTGCTGCCGGTTGGGGCTGGGGAGGTGCTAATGATATTGGTGGTTACAATTCAGAACAAATCCTAAGTACCACTTTATTCAGAATTTATCAAAGCATTGGTGGTGATTCCGCAGATGTAAACATGAGGACTTTTGCTGCCAGGTTTACACTTTACCTTGTTCTGAGAGCAGTGGGTAATTTGACCCCGTCTCATGCAACTCAAACAGGTGTAGGACTGAATAAAGTTACTGCATTTGCAAACGAATTAATATCTGCCAATTTGGGCGACTGGACTACCGAAGGACAGGCTGGTGGTGCTTATGGAAAAGTAATTCGCTGGGCTTTTGAAAAGCAAGGATTGTATCAGGGTAAACCACCTTTGGTAGATGTATATATCAATGATGGACGCAACGGGGAATATCAGTATCAGCCAGTGCATTGGGCTAATCAGAATGTATGGAACCGCCGGTCGGCAGATGGCATAGCTACACATCAGGAACCTATTGTGGGAGTAGTAAATTATGCTTATGTTAAAATCAAAAACAGAGGAACGCAAACTGCTACCGGCGTAACTGTTAAAGGTTATCAGGCCAATCCGGGTGTAGGTTTAAGCTGGCCCGCAGACTGGCAGCCTATGGCTACCTCCCAACTTTCAGCATCAAATGTAGCTGGAAATAATGCAGCTGAAATAATTGTTGGCCCATTCAAGTGGATACCGCAAAACATTGGTCATGAATGTATGATGATGGTTGTATCAGCTACCGGCGATCCAAGCAATATCGGTAATTTTGGAGCAGGTGAATCTATACCTGAATGGAGATTGGTACCTAATGATAATAATATAGGTCAGCGAAATGTAGCACCAATAGCCGGTGCCGGTGGCTTGGCCAATCTTCTTGAATCGTTACATAAAAGAGTATTTTATGTACGTAATCCTTTCCCTGCCGAGGCAAAAGTCACATTTGAAATAAGTTTACCCAAGCCTTTGGACAGACGTAAGGTAAGCATAACGATAGCCGAATCAAGAGATAACGTAATAGTGGTTCAAAAAAATGAAAAAATCCCTGTCACGCTATTAGTAAATGCTGAAATCAAAGACGAGATCAAACCGGAAGAATTTGGCAGGGATGTGTTTGTCAACATAAAGGTAAAAGCAAATGGTGTTAGCATTGGTGGTATGGTTTATCAGATAGACCCATCTTTAAAGGAACCAACGGGAAGACCGCGCAGAGGTTTAGACGAATCAGATTTAGCAGAAAACACTAATTTGACGACTACTGTGGAAGGCTTTTTCCCTGATGGCAAGCTGGATGGGCGGAAAGTTAAAAAAGTAAGTATTAAAAAAATAAATCTGGATGTCGAGTTTGAGGATTAAACTTCATTAGTAAACCTTTCATGTACATCTGCGGGTTTTGGATCATTAACGGTTCAAAACCCGCTTTTTATTGATAATTTTAATACAAAAACAAAGGGACAAAATAGCTGATTAAAAAAATATCTACACCTCTGTATAAGTAGATAAGCCTGGCTTTTTGCGTTTTCATACAAATAATACATTCTTTTTCACTGACGAAAGTCACGATTAAACATTCATTAAAATCAAGGAAATCTGCGATTTGCATCGTTTCTTTGCAAAAATTTTAAGCTGACAATTAAATAAATATGCAAAGCGGAGAAAAAAATGCACAACCCTGGTTGGGTAAAATGCAGGAAAAATGGGGATTGGAAACAACCAGGCAAGTTCTTTTAGTACTAGCTGTTTTTAGTTTATCCGGATCATCCGTTGTCTGGCTCAGAAAAGGCTTATTTTATCTTCTGGGATATGATGAAACCACACCTATGTGGCTGAAAACGATCACTTATATTTTATTTATATTCCCGACATATCAAAGTCTTTTGCTGTTATATGGTTTCTTACTCGGCCAGTTTTCTTTTTTTTGGGAAAAAGAAAAGAAAATGTTTCGCTGGGTAGCTGCGAAGTTCAAGAAATAAGAAAAATTCAGAGATTGACTTAAAAGGATAGTTTGATGCAAATAGCTCAGTCTATCCTTTTTCATTGTTGGTAGTTTATTGACAAACATTGATTTTTTGCAGGAGTATGGGAAGCATCTTTCCTGTACTCCTCATTTTATTTATACCTTTGTAAATTATTTCAATTAGGGTTCAGAATCATACATATCATTCCATGTTTGAAAACTTACAGGATAAGCTTAATAATGCCTTTCGCACACTAAAAGGAAAGGATAGAATTTCAGATATAAATGTTGCTGCAACTACCAAAGAAGTTCGGAAAGCATTGGTAGATGCGGATGTTAACTTTAAGGTTGCCAAGGACATTACCGACAGGATCAGGGAAAAAGCACTTGACCGCAAAATATTGATCTCGGTTGAGCCCGGTCAGATGTTCGTCAAAATCGTTCAGGAAGAACTGACCGAACTGATGGGCGGCCAGGCAGAAGGCATTAACATCAAAGGTGATCCGGCTGTCATATTGATAGCAGGTTTACAAGGTTCAGGTAAAACCACTTTTACAGGAAAACTGGCTTATCTGCTTAAAAAACAAGGAAGACAAGTTCTTCTAACGGCTTGCGACGTGTATCGTCCGGCTGCGATAGAACAGCTGAAAGTACTTGCCGAACAGGTTGGCGTTGAAGTATACTCGGAGCTTGAGAATAAAAATCCGGTTGAAATTGCTAAAAATGCAGTTGCTCACGCCAGAAAAATTGGAAAAAAGATTGTCATTATAGATACAGCCGGTCGTCTTGCTGTGGATGAGGTGATGATGCAGGAAGTTCAGGATATCAAGTCTGCTGTAAATCCATCAGAAATTCTGTTTGTCGTGGATTCCATGACTGGTCAGGATGCTGTTAATACGGCTAAAACTTTCAATGAAAGACTAAATTTTGATGGCGTTGTACTTACCAAATTAGATGGTGATGCACGTGGCGGTGCGGCGCTTTCAATCCGTCAGATTGTAGACAAGCCGATCAAATATATCAGTACCGGTGAAAAAATGGAAGCGCTTAATTCCTTTTATCCGGATCGTATGGCAAGCCGGATCCTTGGAATGGGTGACGTAATATCTCTCGTTGAACGTGCACAACAGGCATTTGACGAAGATGAAGCCAAGCGTATCAATGCCAAAATGCGTCAGAATAAATTTGATTTTGACGACTTTCTTGGTCAGTTACAACAAATTAAAAAGATGGGTAATGTAAAGGATCTGATTGGTATGATTCCGGGAATGGGAAGTGCCATGAAAGACCTGGACATTGATAATGAGTCTTTCAAACCTATTGAGGCTATTATTCAATCCATGACGAAGAAGGAACGTGAAAATCCCGATATGATTGACGGAAGCCGTAAAAAAAGAATTGCAACCGGTAGCGGAACTTCTATATTACAGGTCAACAACCTGATCAAACAATTTGATGAAATGCGAAAAATGATGAAGAAAATGAACACCATGCAAGCTGCGGGTAAACTCGGAAAAGCAATACGCCGTTAATTTTATCCATCAGGCATTCATGCCATCATTTGGCTTTATTATTTTGTAATGAAAAAAGTATTTTTACTGGTTATCTTATTGACAATTTGCTGTCAGGAGAATCTTATGGCCCAAGCTTCGGTAGGTTATTATCCATGGAGCAGCCTGCTTACCGTGAGCACCAGTCCCAAAAGAGCAATATGGCTGGATACCCGGTTTCAAACCAATTCATTGTTCAGCAGCCTCAGTGTCGATATTTTACCTATGATTAATCTTAAAAGAGGCGAGGTTGTTCAGTGGTATGTAGGCGGAGGTTTACGGTTAAACCCTCTGTATCGTATTGCTGATGCTGATGCTGACCTGATAACCATTGACGGGTATTCCATTAATGTAGGCGTTCGTATTGCTCCTCTGCCTCAAAACCGCAATATCCAGCTTGCCCTGGAATTAAATCCCTATGTAAAAGATGACTTTGCAAGTGGTGTTTTAAAAAGCCATTTCGGAGTAGTCTATGTTTTCAGTAAAAAGAAAAAGGATTCAGTAATTGAATAATAATTAATTGCTTAGGCATAATTTTCTATTAAACTGTTACCTGACATTGTTTTCCCGTCATACAAATATAAATATTTCTGATTCACAGATTATATTTTAAAACTGATAAAATAAATTCCGCACAAAATGAAAAAAAACTTTTTGAACCTTGCATTCGCATTATTAATCAGTGCAATTACATTTTCTTCATGCTCTAAAAAAGCAAAGGAAGAAACCAAAG
>Ga0247739_10000299_pt1 | contig 17305 bp, 16 predicted proteins | sample UWRJL058202B2_FD_180943 | JGI IMG/M metagenome (GOLD analysis project Ga0247739, IMG submission 180943) | Plant litter microbial communities from Arlington Agricultural Research Station in Wisconsin, United States - UWRJ-L058-202B-2 | ecosystem: Environmental > Terrestrial > Plant litter >...
TTATGTTGGTGTTGAAGTAATTGCGGGAGATACGATCATTAATTATGGTGTTTCACTTGGCTTTCCGGAAGAGGAAGCAAGGCTTTTTGGAACTTACACGCTTGGTGGTATGATGTTCGGATATATCTTAGGCATTGTTTTAATTCCAAAATATGTATCGCAACAATCTTATTTGTTATTCTCTGCCATTCTTGGAATTGTGGTAACTGTGGTTGCTATTTTTACAACAGGATTTGTATCAGTGTTGTGTATTGCAGTTCTCGGATTTGCAAATGCCGTAATCTGGCCTGCATTATGGCCGCTCGCATTAAGTGGATTAGGAAAATTCACCAAAACTGCTTCTGCGCTATTAATTATGGGAATCTCAGGTGGAGCAATTATGCCATTAGTCTATGGCGGCATTGCAGACAAAATTGGCAGCACTCAACAGGCTTATTGGATCATGCTTCCCTTATATGCATTTATTATGTACTTTGGACTTTCGGGCCATAAAAAGAAAAGCTGGTAGTTCATGAAAATTTCAACATCTGGCCGCATCTGCTTATTCGGTGAGCACCAGGATTATTTGGGCTTACCAGTAATTGCAGCAGCCATATCCAGACGGATCAGTATTAAGGGTGATTACAGAAATGATGATCAGGTGATTTTAAGACTTCCTGATTTAAATCAGGAAGTCCAATTTTCTATCAATGAAACATTTCCATACATTTTACAAAGGGATTATTTCAGAAGTACAGTTAATGTATTAAAAAGAAGAGGATTAACTTTTTCCAAAGGGTTCGATTGTCTGATCCATGGCAATATTCCTATTAATTCAGGCACTTCCAGTTCGTCGGCGTTAATCGTTTCATGGGCTCATTTTTTAGATAAAATGAGTGATAAACCATTCAATTTTACACAAAAAGAACTGGGTGAAATTGCTAATTCGGCAGAAGTATTAGAATTTGGTGAACCGGGTGGAATGATGGACCATTATTCGACGGCAATCGGAAACGTGATATATCTTGAATCACAACCTGAAATAAAAGTGGAAACATTGACTCCGAATCTTGGAACCTTCGTCTTAGGCGATTCATTGGAAGCAAAAGATACACTTGGTATTCTGGCAAGATGCAGATTCGGAATGGAAGAAGTTATTAAAAAAGTGAAAGGCAATGATGGTGCTTTTTCAATTTTCACAACCCCGCTTTCTCAGATTAGTGAATACAAAAACTTGCTTTCACAAGATGAAATGAGTTTGTTAAAAGCTAATATTGAAGACCGGGATATTTTATTAGAAGGAAAAGCACTTTTATCCCAAGATGTTCCAGAATCAGGACGATATGAATTTGATAGCAAATTTGGAACGCTTTTATATAAACATTATGAAAATCTTCGGGATCATAAAAGGACATCTACGCCTAAGATTGAAAGAATGATTAATGCTGCGCTTTCTGCCGGAGCATTGGGAGGAAAAATTAATGGTTCGGGCGGTGGTGGCTGTATGTTTGTTTATGCACCAAATAATGCTGCCGAAGTAGCTGCCGCGATTGATGAACAAGGTGGGAAAAGTTATATTATTACGGTGGATACGGGTACTCGGGTTGAGCCTGAATAATGTGATTAGTGTAGAAACGTATTTGTACCATAGAATTCAATTTTAATGAAAAAGAGAAGAGAAGTCAGGATTTAAAATCCTGACTTCTCTTCTCTTTTTCATTAAAATGCACGAATGTAATTCCTATTGTGTTTTAGTTTTGTGAACTTTGCAATTCAAACACGAGCTGCGTATTTTAATACTATATTCGAAGTGTAAGTTTTAATTCTTATAATAACAATAAATTGGGATGGATTTTGAATGATCTCCATCAGAATTAACAATATCGTTAATGACATTGATACTAGCTTCCGACAAAACAACGAACATTTATTGCCCGTCTCTGACGGAATATAAACGGCGTAAAACGATCACAATCAAAATTGGTGATATTCCGATGGGATCTGATTATCCAATCAGGGTCCAATCTATGACAACTGTGGATACAATGGATACACAAGGATCTATTGATGAAGTAATCAGGATGGTAGATTCCGGTTGTGAATATGTACGAATTACGGCGCCAAGTGTCAAGGAAGCTCAAAATCTTGAAAATATTCGTAACGGTTTACACAAAGCCGGAATTTATATTCCGCTGATTGCAGATATACATTTTACCCCAAATGCAGCTGAACTGGCCGCAAGAATTGTAGAAAAAGTAAGGATTAATCCCGGAAACTATGCCGACCGGAAACGCTTTGAAACCATAGATTATACGGATGCTTCTTATGCTGCGGAGCTGGATCGTATCCGTGAAAAGTTTATTCCGCTTATCAGAATTTGCAAAGAATACGGAACAGCCATGCGGATTGGAACCAACCACGGTTCACTTTCCGACCGGATTTTAAGCCGCTACGGAGACACACCACTTGGAATGGTTGAATCTGCCTTAGAGTTCCTAAGAATTTGTGAGGAATTTAATTATTTCAACATTGCGCTTTCCATGAAATCCAGCAATACGCAGGTAATGGTGGAAGCTTATCGCTTGCTCGTTCAGCGACTTGACGAAGAAGGTCTAAAACCATATCCTTTGCATTTAGGTGTTACAGAGGCCGGTGAAGCAGAAGATGGACGGATTAAATCAGCAGTTGGAATTGGAACTTTACTTGAAGATGGCCTGGGAGATACGGTCCGGGTTTCACTTACCGAAGCACCTGAAAAAGAAGCGCCGGTTGCCCGTGCTTTGATTGAGCGTTACACATTACGCTCGCCGCATGATGTGATAGAACCAGTCGATTACTGTCCGATTAATCCGTTTAAATATACAAAAAGAGAGACCAAAGAAATATATAATATTGGTGCTTTAAATGTACCAAGAGTAGTTGCTGACTATTCAAATATATCGGTTAACCAGTTGGATGACTTAAAAAGTATCGGTCATTTTTTCCTTCCCGTTCCTGATAAATGGGCAATGAATGACCAGGGCGCAGATTTTATCTATTCAGGTAAAAATCCGTTGCCATTTATGCTGCCCAATGGATTAAAAGAGATTATTGATTATCCGGAATGGATTAGTCATACAGACCGTTCTAATAAATTTCCTTTACTAACCGTTGACGAATGGAATGAAATTAGTCCGGAAGAAATTTCTACTCCGCTCAATTTTATTAAGGGAAATATCCATTCATTTGATCAGGTCTTTCTTGAAAACGTTCGTTTTTCCCAAAATATAGTTTTGGTATTGTATAGTGATAATAAACATGCAATGCCGGAATTAAGACGTTTCTTTTTTAGACTGGTGGAATCAGGAATTAAAATTCCTGTCATTGTTAACCGTACTTATTCTGCTGATCTGGGGGACGAACTGACGCTGTATTCTGCAACGGATATTGGTGGATTATTAGTAGATGGATTTGGAGACGGAATTTTATTATCTCCCGTATTCTCAGAAACTGCGCTTCATTCCGAAAAATTAAAATCCGCTTCTGCATATAACGGAATTGCATTTGGAATTTTGCAGGCTGCCCGTACACGTATGTCAAAAACGGAATATATTTCCTGCCCGTCATGCGGAAGAACATTATTTGATTTACAGGAAACTACGGCCATGATCCGTAAGCATACCGAGCATTTGAAAGGAATAAAAATCGGGATTATGGGCTGCATTGTAAACGGACCCGGAGAAATGGCTGACGCGGATTATGGTTATGTGGGAATGGGGAAGGACAAAATTGCGTTATACCGTGGTCAGGAAGTAATAAAACGTTCAGTAACTGCTGCAAGAGCTGTTGAAGAACTGATAGAATTGATACGTGAGGACGGTCGATGGATTGATCCTAATGATGTTGAAGTTTTGAACTAAAAATTAATATTTAAATCAAATATCTGTAAAATGAAAAAGTACTTTCAGCTAGGCGATGTTTTTTATTATTTCGTTAGGGTTTTCAAAAAACCGGATCCTAACGCTCCCACCTCTTTCAATCTTCGGATGATGCACGGTATCAACCGTATATCAATTGTGATGTTTTTATTTTGCATTATTGTCATGATCATAAGAGCCTTGACAAGATGAATCTGGAATCGTTGAGAGATTATTGCATTGCACTTCCAGGTACAACAGAAGAATTACCATTCGGCCCTGATACACTGGTATTTAAAGTGATGGGAAAAGTTTTTCTCTTAACATCGCTTGATAGTCCGTCTTTTTCTTTTAATGTGAAATGTGAACCTGAAAAAGCAGAAGAACTAAGAGCGTCTTACGCTGACGTTCAGTCAGGTTATCACATGAATAAAAAGCACTGGAACACTGTTCATGTAACCGGCAGTGTTTCTAGTGACCTTTTATTTAGTTGGGTCAGAGATTCGTACGATCTCGTAGTTAATACACTACCAAAAAATGCTAAACATGAATTACAAATTCTCTCTAAAACCGAACAGTAGCTTAAATTCGATATTTTAGTGATTGTTACTTAATTCAAATTCCAGTTTGTAACTGCCAAAAATGCCAGATAATTATGGCAAACCATATAGAATTTTTCTCATTTGCTCATTTGCTTCTGACACCAATCCAATCAACTCTTTGTTTCTCGCCCTAAGATCATAAATTTCGTTTCCTGCCATAATTGTTGCCCGCAAATGTTTTTCATTCCAGGGTTTGGGCAAATAATAGTAAATCTGTGCTTTGTTAATGGCATCTATAATCGTAGAAGCATTAGAATTATCTGTCATCAATATACGAATTGGTTCATTGCAGAGTTTTAGCGTTTCAGCTAAAAATTCGACACCAGTCATATCCGGCATTCTCTGATCGCTCATAATAATCTGTACTTCTTTACATTGAAGTATTTCTAATCCATGTTTGCCTGAAGAAGCAGTAAGAATGTCAAATTCCTGACGAAAATTTGCTATAAATGATTGCAGATTGTTCGGTTCATCATCAACATAAAGGATTTTTATTCTTCTATTCATTTGATTCCGAATTTTACAGGTTAAAAAATACAGGCTTACTTATTTCAACACCACATAATATCCCTACGCTGACATTTACATGTTAGCTGGAAAATTCCAGGAAATTCTTAGTAGGCATTGTTTACCAAACTGAATTATTTGCGAATCAAACGGGATTCAGGTTCATTACATTCTTATATTTCCGGCAGTTGCAAACAGGAATTAAACGGCAGAAAATAGCATCGAATTGCGTATAGTGATGTAATATAATATTAGTCTGATAAAAAGTCAATTAACTACTATTATTTCTTTTAGCTGTCTCCATCAACAAAAAAATCCTGAAAATAATTTTCAGGATTTTGTCTTAATTTCAATATCATTCTTGTTTCTCAGCTACTTAGCAGCCTTCATTTCTTCGTCCAGTCGTTTACTTAACGTTTCACAAACAGCCTCAATAGCGTCGGACATTACAGGATCATTCGTTGCTGTTAATAAAGTGTCAGCAATTCCGCTCATAATTTCAATATAAAATCTTTTCATATCAAAAACCTCCATATCCTTGGTCCAAAGATCAATTTTTAGAGTACCGCGGTGATAATGATCCCAAACAGCAATAGCAATAGCGCGGGTATCATTGATTCCTTCATTTGGATTGTCAGTAGCGCTCCAGTGAATTTTTTCCGGTACGTTCTGATTGTCAAGATCTATGGTGAAATTTATTTCCGAATTTTTCATATATAGGTCGTAAAATTTCACAAAAGTAAGCAATTACAGCAGATCAGCCGTCATTATTCGTTACTTTCCTGCTTGTCCGAATACACGTTTTAATATATCACTTACTCTGGCAACCGGATCTACCCTGATTTTTTTCTCCTCCTGAGCAATTAAAATATAAAGTCCATCAATTGTTTTTTGAGTTGCGTACTTTTTCAGATCCGGATTAACTTTCTTAACAAGAGGTATTTCATTATAAATTGTTACCAGCTCCGTATAATATTGTGTTGCTTTGTTAAGATTAAGCGTACTGTCCACAACCGGGAAAAAAGTATTAAACAGCTCGTCGTTAGTCGTTTTCTTAAGATATTGCGTAGCGGCATCATCCTGTCCCTTTAAAATACTTAATGCATCAGGAATGGTCATGGAAGTAATTGCTTTCACAAAAATTGGTTTGGATTTCTTAGCAGCATCCTCAGCAGCCCGGTTAAGTGATAAGGTAAATTTATCAACCTGAGCACCCATTCCCATTTTGCGTAATGTAGTTGCCACTTTTTGCGCCTCAGGAGGTACAACAATTTTAATCAAATCATTTTTAAAAAAACCATCCACTTTGGAAGCTTCGGCCGATCCGTTACTTATTCCGATATTTAATGCTTCTTTTAAACCACTCACTATATCACCTTCACTTAGTGCTCCTGACGGCTTTTTTAGCTGATCCAACACATTACCCAGTTTTTTACTGAACTGAGCTTGTGATGTATAACCGGTAAAAAGCCATACAAACACTACAACTAAGATTTTTCGATTCATTTTTCTTTCAGTTTGTTATCATTCATCTAAGCTCCAAACGTAATCAATAACGATTAATTTTACTTAATTTTGAAAAAAATAAACGGTTTATACACTCTGTTTTCCATATATGAATTCTATTGTCAGGGCAGAAATAATTACAATTGGTGACGAAATTCTTTTTGGACAAATTACCGACACTAACACGCAATGGATTGGTGCTGAACTAACCGGAATCGGAATACGGCCGGTGCGTAAAACATCTGTCGGAGATAACAAGCAGGATATTCTGGATGCTTTCACAGAAGCCAGCAAACGGGTAGATATTGTAATTGTTACAGGCGGGCTCGGTCCTACTAAAGATGATATTACCAAACACACGTTTTGTGAATATTTTGGGAGTGAATTGAAAATGAATGAAGATGCCTTAAAACTGGTTACTGACTTTTTTGCTAAACGTGGCAGAGCCATGACAGAGCTCAATATTCAGCAGGCAGCTTTACCCGACAATGCTACTTATATTCCAAATTTATGGGGAACAGCGCCGGGTATGTGGTTCGAGAAAGACAACGTGGTCTATGTTTCATTGCCGGGTGTGCCTTATGAAATGAAAAGTCTGATGGAATTTGAAATTCTTCCAAGGCTTAAAACAAAGTTTGTATCAAATATTATCAAGCACAAATCGGTCAGAACCGTTGGAATCGGGGAATCTTTTCTGGCTGAAAAAATTGAAAATTGGGAAGATGCACTTCCTGAACATATAAAACTGGCTTATCTTCCTCATTTCGGACAAGTAAAACTTCGGTTAACGGGTACCGGAACAGATGAAAAACTTTTAGACGCACAGTTGCAGGCTCAGGTTGATCTGCTTCTGCCGATGATACAGGAAAACGTGTTTGGATATGATACGGATGAACTTGAATCGGTGATTGGAACGTTATTAATTAAAAATAAAGCAACCGTTGGTACAGCAGAAAGTTGTACAGGTGGTTTTGTTGCTCACCGCATTACCAGTGTTTCAGGCTCATCGCAATACTTTGAGGGATCAGTTGTAAGTTACGGCAATACTGTTAAAAAGAATGTTCTTGGCGTGTCCGAAGCGACTTTGGAAGCGCATGGAGCTGTAAGTGAGCAAACTGCAATTGAAATGGCGGAAGGCGCACGTAAATTACTGCATACAACTTATGCCATTGCTACCACAGGGATTGCCGGCCCGGATGGCGGAACTACAGAAAAACCAGTAGGTACAGTTTGGATTGCGTGCGCAACACCAACAGGAACGGTTACTCAATTACTGAAACTATCAAATATCCGTAATATAAATATAGAGTTAACTTCCACCTATGCTTTGAATTTGTTGAGAAAAACAATTTTGAAAGCAGAATACGTTGTAATATAATGGACAGATTTTGTCATAGCGATCTTTGTTCTATCATTAATAAATTTACCTGTAAAACAGCAAGTCTGTTTACATGGCATTACAGACCAATATGAAAATAGTTGAAATGCTGATGCCGCCAATGGGCGAAAGTATCATGGAATGCACCGTATTGCACTTACTTAAAAAGGTAGGTGACAAAGTGATAGCTGATGATTCTATTCTGGAAGTAGCCACTGATAAAGTTGACACTGAGGTACCTTGTCCTTATGACGGGACAATTATTGAATGGCTTGTTAAGGAAGAGGACGTAGTGCCGATCGGAAGCGCTGTGGCACGTATTGAAGTTGCTGCGGATTTGGATACTAATTCTCCGGACTTACCGAAAATTCCTTCTCAGGAAATTTTAACAGAAGAAAGTTCAGCTGCCATTCTGGAAAAAGATATAAATGAAATTGTTGGTAAAAATCATGGACAACTGTCGCCGGTTTCAGCTCAAAGCAATGAAGAAAATTTTTATTCTCCGTTAGTACTGAGTATTGCCCGGGAAGAAAAAATAAGTGATAAGGAGTTAGCAACTATTGCAGGAACAGGAACAGAACACCGCGTTACCAAAAATGATATTTTGTCTTATGTCAGTTCCCGTGATAACGTTGTTGCTGCACCAGCTGAGCCCGCAAAAATTACGTCATTAAACGGCGGTAATGAGATTATAGAAATGGACCGGATGAGAAAAATGATTTCTCACCGTATGATTGAATCAAGAAAAATTTCAGCACATGTTACTTCATTTATTGAAACTGACATGACTACCGTAGTAAAATGGAGAGATGCTGTAAAAGCGGATTACAGAAAAAGATCAGGTGACAGTATCACTTATACTCCTATTTTGATTGAGGCGGTTGTAAAGGCAATTAAGGATTTTCCAATGATTAATATTTCTGTTGAAGGAGATAAAATCATTATGAAAAAAGATATAAATATTGGTATGGCAGTAGCTTTGCCAGATGGAAATCTGATTGTTCCGGTCATACATCGGGCAGATCAGTACGATTTGGCCGGACTTGCACGCAAGGTGAACGAACTTGCCAAAAAAGCAAGAGAAAATAAGCTGAAAGCGGATGATGTTTCAGGAGGAACTTATACAGTTTCTAACATCGGAGCTTTTGCAAATTTGATGGGAACTCCAATAATTGTGCAACCTCAGGTCGCTATTATGGCTTTTGGCGCTATTAAAAAGAAACCTGCTGTGATTGAAACATTGCAGGGAGACTTGATAGGAATTCGCAGCCTGATGTTTATTTCTCATTCTTATGATCACCGGGTTGTGGATGGATCTTTGGGTGGTATGTTTTTGAAAAAAGTCAATGATTACTTAGAAAATTTTGATTCGCACAGAACCCTGATCTAACAATGTTGAGACTAACTCTGGATATGGATGACGTATTGGCCAATACACACGAAAAATTGATCAATATAGTTTTAAACGAATTTTCTACAACCTTAACATTGAAGGAGCTGCAGTCTAACGCTTTAAAAGATTTGTTACACCCAAAGCAGCTTACAAAAATACACAAGATTATTAATGCACCGGATTTTTTTGCAGACATTGAGGTCAAAGCAGACGCAATAGAAACGGTGTATGAACTGTCCAAATACTACGAAATATTTGTTGCGACCGCCTGTATGGAGTTTCCTAATTCTTTCAGGGATAAATTTGATTGGCTCAAAAAACATTTCAGCTTCATTCCCTGGACCAATATCGTTTTCTGTGGATATAAAAGTATCATTCATTCTGATTATCTCATTGACGATCATGTCAGAAACCTGAATGCATTTAAGGGAGAAGGGATTTTATTTACGGCACCGCATAATCTTAAGGATACGACTTTCCGCCGGGTTTCAAACTGGAAAGAGGTATCGGAATTATTTTTACCAATTATATGAAATTACTATTAATTGAAGATGAGCCCAAAACCGTACAATCTCTTAAGCAAGGATTAGAAGAAGACGGATACGAGGTAGATATTGCTTACGACGGATTAATAGGTAGACATCTGGCAAAAAATAATTCCTACCAGCTTATCATCAGTGATATTATTATTCCAGGTATTAACGGCATAGAATTATGTAGGGAGATCAGGAAATCGGGAGATAATACGCCTATATTAATGCTGACCGCCTTAGGAACAACGGATGATAAAGTCACTGGTCTGGATGCCGGCGCGGACGATTATCTGGTAAAACCATTCGAATTTAAGGAATTACTGGCACGCGTGCGGGCTTTAACCAAACGTGGTTCCAATGTAGCTCATACAGCTCAAATACTAAAATTCGCTGATCTTGAAATTTCTTTTGATGCTAAAACTGTACATCGTTCCGGCAATAAAATAAATCTTACTGCCCGTGAATTTAACCTGCTGGTTTATCTGATCAGGAACCAGGGAAGGGTTATTTCCAAAGTTGAGATTGCTGAGCAGGTATGGGATATCGGGTTTGATACCGGCACCAATGTCATTGAAGTTTATGTCAATTATTTACGTAAAAAAATTGATAAAGATTATCCGGTCAAACTGATACATACACAGTTTGGTATGGGATACGTACTTAAATTAGAATAAAAAATGCAGATCCGCACCAGGCTTACTGTTCAGTTTTCTTTGTTGGTGAGCAGCATTCTTCTGGTTACTTTTCTTGCTATATATTACTTTTCCTACGACAACGTTACAAAGGATTTTTACGACCGGCTAAGATCCAAGGCAAAGTCAACAGCAGAACTTTTGCTGGAGGTGCCACAGGTAAATACTGAAGTGATGAAGGCATTGGAAGGGTCCAACCGGGATCTTATCTACAATGAAAACATCCTGATTTTCGACGAAAAAAACAGGTTGATCTACACTAATACCAATGCAACTTCCAAATCTATCAATGTTACGAACTACTGGCTGGATGAAATCCGGAAATCAGGCCAGATTCGTTACACAGATGGCGATTACAAGGTAGTCGGGATTTATTACAAGTATCCTTTTAACCGGGCCGTAGTTATGCTGGGTGCCCAGGATCTTTACGGCCAAATCAATTTATCAAATCTTTCCCAGCTTCTTACCGCTTTATTTATTATCGTAACGGTTATTGTTGCACTGGCCGGCTGGATTTTTGCCAAACGAGCGTTACGACCCATTTCAAAAGTAATGAATGCAGTAGAAGGGATTTTGCCTCAGAAACTGGATACCCGGCTGGAAGTCTCTAACCAGAGAGATGAGATCGGAAGACTTATCACCACTTTCAATAACTTGCTAGACCGCATTGAGACCGCGTTTCAGATGCAGAAAATTTTTGTTGCCAACGTATCTCATGAATTAAAAAATCCGCTTACCAAAATGAGGTCGCAACTGGAAGTGAGTATGCTGAAAGAACGAAGCCCGGCTGATTATCAGGTTACGATCGGGTCAGTTTTGGAAGATATTCATGAACTGGCACAACTATCCAATACGCTGTTGGAATTAGCAAAAGTGAGTGAAGATCAAAGGGATTTACTCACAGAAACGGTTCGGATTGACGACATTTTATTGGATGCAAGATTAACGCTTGTTCAGGCCAATCCGGGCTATAATATTCTTATTCAATTTAACGACTTACCAGAAGATGATACCTGGCTTGAAATATTTGGAAATTCTACGTTATTGAAAACTGCATTTCTAAATCTTATGGACAATGCCTGTAAATTTTCTGACAATTTTACAGTTAATGTTAGCCTGGAATGTTCTGCTAAAAAAATTACGCTATTATTTTCGGATCATGGTAAAGGAATACCTGTAAAAGACCAGAGTCTTGTATTCCAGCCATTTTACAGGAGCGACAATACTGCGAGTATCAGAGGCTACGGAATTGGCCTTTCTTTGGTAGAACGCATTGTCAAATTACATAACGGAACAATCAATATTCAGGCTAATATTCCAAAAGGAACTACGTTTGTATTAAACTTTTTTTCATCTCTAAGTAAATTCTAATTTATTATTAATCTGCTTTTAAGTATTAGTATATTTATTTGTACTGTTCTATTAGATTAAACTTTTGCCAAAGGCAAATTTTAGTTAGATTTCATTTTTTGTGGTGTTAATAAGCAAACTTGGCAGGTGTCTCTCACACCTGCCAAAGTTTTTTGTGGGGGTCAGGGTTTCACGCAAAGTCAATAAGAAAGAACGGACGTCACGCGGCAAAGTACGCAGAGAATTTTGATTCCTATTTTTAAAAGTGCTTGATCCGTGGCACGGCTGATCCACCAAGCTCCGTGAAAAGCCTGATCGATTCTAATGCTGAAGATCAAGCTATCTATTTAATATCCATATTACTCACAAAAAAAGCAGCAAACCGAATGGCTCGCTGCTTAGAATCTATTTCTTAATTAAACTCAGATTTTCTTTCTGATCTCAATAATCTTCATTTTACTAAGAAGCCTGATCACCGGATATGTAGGATCTACTTCAAACCATTTTGAACCAAAGTTGATCGAATTAGGACGTTTGTGGTGATTATTTTGAAACAATTCCCCCATCATTAAAAAGTCAAAAATCAATGAATTTTTTGATTTATCCTGATTGTCAAAATTCTGGTAGCCATATTTATGACCACTCCAGTTAACAATAGCACCATGTATTGGTCCCATTAAAAAGTGTATCGGAAGCAAAAAGAAAAATACCCAGTGCATATCCAGATAAACATAAGCCAGAATATAAAAAGCAGAATATAAAACTGCCCAACCTAGCCTGGATACCCATGAATCGCCTAATTTTTCAATGAAGTTCCATTCAGGATAGTTGCGTTCAAACTGAGATTCAATTGCTCTTTTACGGCTTAAGACCGCATTATAAATATCTTTGGTTTCCCACATCATTGTAAATACATTTTTAGTATGATGCGGAGAATGCGGATCTCTTTCTGTATCACTGAATGCATGATGCATCCGATGAAGAATCGCATAAGCACGAGGGCTTAAATACGAGGATCCTTGTGACAGATAAGTTAACAAATAAAAGAAACGCTCCCATGATTTGCTCATTATGAACATTTTGTGGGCCGAATATCGATGTAGGAAAAAAGTCTGACAGAAAAGAGATAGATACCAGTGTACTACAAATACGGCAAGAACTATATACATGAAACTTAATTGATTATAAAAAACGAAAGTATTTGCAAAAATAAAGGTAAGTCACTAGAAATCCACGCAGATTAAAACTTAATTTCTAATTTATTTATATTCATTCTAACTGATTATAAAATTTACCTGACTAAATTTAAAGAATCATAAAAGCATAACTTACCAGATTAGCTCCCATTTGTAATGCTTTTCTACGCATTTCTTCGGGATCATTGTAAACGCTCTGATCTTCCCAGCCATTTCCCAGATCAGTCTCGTAAGAATAATAACACACTAATCTTCCCTGCCAGATCAGTCCGAAACCCTGAGGTTGTTTCCCGTCATGCTCATGAATTTTGGGCAACCCTTCCGGAAAATTGTATTTAACATGATAAACTTCATGATCAAAAGGCAGTTCAACAAATGATAATTCAGGAAAAACTTTTTTCATTTCCCGTCTGACAAACTGATCAAGACCGTAGTTATCGTCTATGTGTAAAAACCCGCCGGACAGAAGATAATTTCGTAAATTTTGTGCTTCTACGTCCGTAAAAACCACGTTTCCATGGCCAGTCATGTGTACAAAAGGATAGGTAAACAAATCAGCACTACCGGCATCCACGACATCTTCTGTGGGATTAATGTTCATTTTAAGCTCTGCATTACAAAACTTAATCAGGTTAGGCAGCGAAGTCTTGTTTGCGTACCAGTCTCCTCCACCGCCATATTTTAACTTAGCGATTTTTAAAGAAGACTGGGAAAAACTTTGTGATGTATTCAGGCACAAAAGAATTAACAGAGCAGACAAGACACGTTTTCTAATGAACATAATATTTTTACATGTTTAAATATCAACTTTATAAATCAACAGTATATGCCAGATTAACGGCATGACAACCAGCAACTGCGGCGGTTTCGGTACGTAATCTGGTTGCACCCAATGATACCGTATCAAAACCATTTTGTAAAGCAAAAGTTACTTCTTCCGGTGTAAAATCTCCTTCTGGTCCTATTAACAAAACCGTACCCGCGTTTTTATCTACTTTTTGAATCACATGTTTTACCAGGTTATTGTCGGGCACATAAGCCAACAATTTAGTCTTTTCCTTTCTACTTTCTATAAACGCTTCAAAATTTTTATTCAATGTAATTTCCGGCAAATAAAATTGCTGGGACTGTTTCATTGCCGATGCAGCAATACGGTTTAAGCGGCTTAAATTAACAACCCGGTTTATTGATTCCAGATTGGTATTGTCTGTTACTATAAAATCAATCCGCTCCACTCCTATTTCAGTCATCTTCTCAACCATCCATTCATTGCGTTCAGCTTTTCGTGTTGGTGCAATAGCCATGTTTACAGTAAAACTTCTTCGCGGAATTACAGTTGATTCTATAACCTGATAAAAAACTTTTTTACCTGTTACATTCAATCTGCACTTTTGTAAAAGTCCATTCCCATCCGTAACATGTATTATATCACCGGTATTTAATCGCAGCACTTTGGTACTATGTCTGGATTCTTCTTCATCTAATTCTGTAATTTTTATATCCGGTTGATAAAATAAATGCATGAATACAATCAATTAGCTTAAAAATGATAGGAAAATAATTTTCAAAATTAAAGAATAATCTGCCAACAAAATTTAACATTTCATGACAATACCAAGATTTATGCAGTTTAAAAAAAATTAGCTTTTTTGCATTTTATCATTTTTTTTGAATGATAAGCTCTATTATTTAACTTGGTATTTAGATTATTAATAAAAAAAATTAATTAACTGGTGTCTATTCAAACATACACAATTTATAGAAATAGTACATTTTTTACTGGCAATACTACCACGAACACAATAATATTTTGTATTTACATAAATTTTATTATATTTTATTTCTTGCAATTACATTTTTGCATTAATATTGTGTCGTTATAATATTTCGTCACCACTTTATCTAGTATTATTATGTCAAAATCCAAGCTGGAATATATTTGGTTGGATGGCCACAAGCCGACCCAAAGTTTACGCAGCAAGACCAAAATTGAAGAAGATTTTAGTGGCAAACTGGAAGATTTGAGCAACTGGTCGTTCGATGGTTCTTCCACAGAACAAGCTGCTGGTGGCTCATCCGACTGTTTATTAAAGCCTGTAGCGATTATTCCTGACCCACAGCGTAAAAATGGATATCTTGTTATGTGTGAAGTTTTGAATGCCGATGGCACTCCTCACGTAACAAACGGCCGTGCTACAATCGAAGATGATGACAATGATTTTTGGTTCGGATTTGAACAAGAGTATTTCCTTTGGGATATTGAAACGAATAAGCCTCTTGGTTTCCCGGCAAATGGTTATCCTGCACCACAGGGCCCATATTATTGCTCAGTAGGTGCACAAAATGCTTATGGACGCGAAATCATTGAAGAACATCTTGATGCTTGTATTGATGCAGGTCTTAACATTGAAGGTATCAATGCTGAGGTTGCAGCAGGACAATGGGAATTCCAGATGTTTGCAAAAGGTGCAAAACAAGCTGGTGATGAAATCTGGCTTGGACGCTACTTGCTGGAACGTATCGGTGAGAAATATGGTGTTTCAATAAACTGGCATTGCAAACCTCTTGGCGATCTTGACTGGAACGGAAGCGGAATGCACGCTAACTTCTCAAACTCTGCTTTGAGAACAGCTGGCAGCAAAGAAGTTTTTGATAAAGTTTGCGAATCTTTCCGTCCTGTTGTTAAAGAACATATCGAAGTTTATGGTGCAGATAACCACCTTCGTTTGACTGGAAAACATGAAACTGCAAGTATTCATGATTTCAGCTATGGCGTTTCTGACCGTGGTGCGTCAATACGTATACCAGTGCTTGTTCCTCAAAAAGGATGGAGCGGATACCTTGAAGATCGTCGTCCAAATTCAGCGGCTGATCCATATAAAGTTGCAGCTCGTATTATCAAAACTGTTAAATCGGTTTCATAAAATTAATATAGGTTCTATTTAAAAGGACAAGAAAAAAACCACTTTTCAGTGGTTTTTTTCTTGTCCTTTTTTAACAAAAAAATTCTATTAGCTCTTCAACAATGAGAAAACAAACACTTAATTTAATTGCTCATTGAAGATTGAATTTGAACATTGAATATTTTAAATAAATACATTCAAAAGTCAGCTTGAATATCAGTCTTCCTCCTCGCTGCCTGAAAAAGAGTACAAAGTAGAATCCAACTGAAGGCGTCCGGAATTAAAACGGATAATAAAATCATTGACTACTTTTTCATTGATTTCAGTTTTATTCAAACCTACCTCCAAACCAATTCCATACTCAAACTGGTCGTCAGTTTCAACATGTTCTCTTACTGAAATTTCTTCATTTTCCTCGATTTCCTCAATGAATTCTGTCAGGAGCATTTCTGCTTCTTCGTCTTGCTCCGGATCGCTCTGATCGTCGTCAAGCCTTTCGTCAGGAGAAACATAGCCCGGCATTATTTTCTTAAGTCTTTCCAGGGCAGCATCGTAAACCAAAGTAGAATGATGCAGTCTTAATGTATAAATTAAAGCATCATACACTACTTCTTTTTCTTTATAATAACCTACAAACTGAACATGAGCGTGTTCATTATTTTCTTCTTCCTCATCTTCAAATTCATCTGATACGTATACAAAGTTCAATCGTTCAGCTTTGCATTCCCGCTTCAACTGAGCAATTTCTTCTGGATCAAATCCCGGATTCATAGTCTTCTAATTATTTGTTATTGTTCAATAATTGCAAATTTATTCCAAAAATAGCATTTCGCGGTATTTTGCCAAAGGCCAATCTTCATCATCTATCAATAATTCGAGTTTATCTACGTGATATCTTATTTGATCAAAGAAACCTTTTACTTCTGAACCATATAATTTTGCCCGTTCCGGCAAATCTTCTACATTATTGGCAATTTTTCTCGCCTCTGTCATTTCATGTACCAAACGTTTTGTTACAACAACGTGAGACGAAATGTCTCTGATAATCTCCTTAATTGGCTCAGCTTCTTCCAGCATATCCAGGTCTGTCAGCGCACGCGCCGTCTGGGCTAATTTGAACTGATATTTTACAACAGTTGAAACAATATGATTTAATGCAAGATCGCTAATAACTCTGGATTCTATCTGTAATTTCTTCACATAATTTTCAAGTTCAATTTCATAACGGGCATGTAATTCTCTTGAAGTAAGTACACCCATTTTTTCAAAAACATGAATTGTACTTTCAGTTGTATAGGCATTAAGGGCCAAATACGTTTCTTTAACATTACTTAATCCTCTTTCTTTCGCTAATTGAATCCACTCCTCAG
>Ga0247739_10000300_pt1 | contig 17265 bp, 6 predicted proteins | sample UWRJL058202B2_FD_180943 | JGI IMG/M metagenome (GOLD analysis project Ga0247739, IMG submission 180943) | Plant litter microbial communities from Arlington Agricultural Research Station in Wisconsin, United States - UWRJ-L058-202B-2 | ecosystem: Environmental > Terrestrial > Plant litter >...
AAGTTTCTTGATGTTTGGGATTGGCAATCCGCAATTCGTAATTCCCTACTTGTTCTGGCGTAAAATCGGGGATAACGGTTTTGCCTTTTACCGTGGTAATATGGCAGGTGCCGCAGTTCATACTAAATAATATTTTTCCTTTTTTAAATTCTTTTAAATACTCGGCCTTGATATCGTCTCCCATGGCTGCGGGAAATTCGTAATCTATTGGTTCTTTCTTTTGCGCATAAGATACCAAAGTAAGAAGGCCTACAAAAATGCTGGCTAATAGCAAAGTCCGTTTCATTGTAATATAACTGTTTTAATATTCTCCCCCAACCTTACGTTTATTGAGCAGGGCGTATTTTGATAATGGCAATTTTGAGGGTGGTGCCTCAAATAGGATCTGTTCGTCCAGAGATTGGATAAAAGCAATCAAGTCCTGCTTTTCTGGTTTACTAAGCCGCAGCGAATCGGACGAAAGCGTTTGGTTGGCCACTTTCAAACCCCTTCCAACACCGCCACCGGCATCGTAAAAATCAATTACTTCGTCTAGGGTGGTAAATACGCCATTGTGCATATACGGTTTTGTATGTGCAATATTCCGCAGCGACCCTGTTCTAAATGCATGGTCGGTTTCCGTGGCTGGGTTCATGCCATAGCGACCTTTGTCTACACTTAGTTCCTTAAATTCTTTATCCGCAGGCACGCCCAACACTTCAAATTCAGAACTCACAAAGGGAGGTTTTACTCCATTAAATTGTGGTAAAAAATGACAGGTAGCACATTGCGCCTTGCTCTAAACAAATTAAATCCCTTTTGTGCAGATATATTTAAAGGCTTATTATTATTGATGGCCTCATCAAAAGGCGCATAAAAACTACTGAATTTGGAATAATATAACGTGATGGCAGAAACCATGTGGTCGACGGTTATTTCTGGCTCCTGTGGTGTGTAGGTAAGCAGTTTATTCAACATGTTTTTATAGGTGCCACAACTCAACACTTTTTTCAAAACTTCCTTTTCGTTACTGCCCATTTCCCTTGCATTCCCTATTACATCCTTGGTTTGGTTTTGTAGCGAAATATGTTTGCCATCCAACATGACCAAATGATTAAAACCTGCGTTGATTAAGGACGGCGTGTTCCTTTCAAGATCATTTTTATGGTCATATTGTAAAGAAGTGAGCACAGCAGTATCAGTAAAATATTGTGTGCCTTTATGGCAAGAAGCACAACTCCGCTTGTTATTGCCCGATAAGATGGGATCGTAAAAAAACATTTTACCGAGATGGTCTATTTCAGCCAAGGCTTTGGGATCCGTTACGCGTAAAAAAACACCTTTAGAATTTTGTCCGCGGTATAACGTTTTATCAAAAATAGAAACGGCGTTTTTATTCAAGGAATAATCCACAAAACTTTTTGACAACACCTTATATTGAACAAGAAGTCCCTGATTTAATTTAAATAAAGGGTTGATATAGTTTTTGATAAATAAAAAATGGTCGAATGCACTATAACTGCTTGATTGCTGGTTTACAAAGGCAATGGCATCTTGGTATAAATCCATATAGTTTGCAGACAAGGCCGTTTCGGGGAAACTTGTATTGAAAGCCTTATAAATAGCCGCAACATCTGCAAGCATCAACTTCAGTTCGGGGATGACGTTGGTCGTGTCGGGGCACTCGAAACCCGTGGTATAAATAGCAGACAAATTCAACAAGTATAACCTGTTTGCTAAAAAGAAATGGTGATAGGTTTTTAATTCGTCGGTAATAGAATCTGCGGCAAAAGTGGCACAGGCATCTACAGAAGAACGGATCAAATTTGCCAGCGAATCTTTTTCAATGTTTTCTTCCTCCAAATACAAAGCCGCCAAGGTAAGCCCCGCCCCTTCTCGTTTGTAAGGCTTCTCAAACTTTTCAAACACCTCGGTCTCCCACTCTACTGGCAGCGGGCCATTTACTTTTTTGTATTTCACCGGCTCGAGATAGCGCATCCAAAAATCAAGCGTTTTCATGTGGATGCGAGCTGCGTCTATTTTTGCTTTTATTGTATGAAGGTCGGCCGATGAGTGTATGTTCGATTGCTCGATAGTTTGCACTAAAGATTGTTGCTCTTTTGTAAAAATATCCAATCGGTTTTGATAGCTCGATTGGTAAGGGTTGGTAACGGTTATCGTCTTAAACGAAAGACAAAGCATGGCTATGGCTGCAACACAAAAAAGAACGATGACATAGATGCGTTTCATAAGGGAGTTGGATGTCGGATTTTCCTTCTTGGACAGAACTGGTACACTATTTCAATCTAGAAAAGTCAAATATATAAGGCTCAACTACCGAAACAATCACTGCATTTCTATATAAACAATTTGATAACCTAATGGTAAGAAATAAATAACACAACCGAAAAGGATACAATTGAGTTGGAAACCACTTTTGGCGATACGCTCTTCTTTGCTTTACTGGTTATTTTTCAACTTTCAACCAGATAAGAAAACCTTTATGAAAAAAAAAGTCGTGCAATCTTTCAAAATACCAGCTTACTGATTGAACCGTTACTTATGCATTAAATAATCGTATTATGCTCAAAACTGTAAACCCTATGACAATGTTTACAATCGAGTACTTAACATTAAAAAAAGCAGTTCTTTTTTTTGGCATGAAATATGCCAAGCAGTAGGCATCACACACTACAAAGGATAGGCGTCCTTTTCCCAAACCACCAATATATAATTTGGCCACCCTACGAGGTGGCCTTTTATTTTTGCTGCTTGTTTATTAGCCTTTCGGCCATTTGCTAACAGAGATCGCTTTAATAGCAAAGTTCTTTGATCACTGTTTCAGCAACCATATCGTACTTCCAGTGAGTATGATTCAAAATTTTGTTGAAAATGTTCTATTCTTAGTTGTATAATACTTATAATCTGTAATCAATATCCAACGCCTGCGTTAATTTAAATTACTATTTTGTAGATTCATTTTTTCTAAGAATATTAATTGAAAATATGCTCGTTCGAACACTTAAAACTGTGCATTCTTTATTGGTCTTTTTATTTATCAGCATAACGCCTATTGGTTTGCAGGTGCTACCTCTAGTCTCAACACATCATAACACATACCGCTTGCAACGCTTCCTCCCGGCACCGTAAGTGTAATGGTATTTTTACCAGTAGTCAACAACGATGCATCAAAAACAAAATCCCGTTCCACCCAAGTGCCTTCAATACCATCCCTGATTGGGCTAGATCCGCCGCCGCCAATGTCCGTAAAAGGGCCAACATCCTTACCATTGACCATAATGCCCAACGAGCGGGCACCCGAACCAGCAATGCCGAAACGAAGGGTGGCTTTACCAGCAATAGGCGCATTGGCTGGCATAGTAAAATGAATATTCCAAGGCGTGGCACGGCCAATATCTTGACCACTTGGTTTAAAGGTGGTATCGTGGGGCACATGATAGATGTACCAGTCTTTTGCAGGATCGGACACACCTACCGTAAAATTTATATCGTTCGGAAAATATTTTGCATATTCAATATACATGCCCCAGTGCCAATGGTCATCACCCTTAAAAAATTCTTTGGCTGAACGATTTGGCGTGCCAATCTGAAAAATTTGCTGACCATATCGAACGGGCTTCCACTCGATGGTTCCCAAATCAATTTGCTGACCGGGCGTAATTTGAATGGTGGCAGTTGCATCGTAAGCGCCGAACACACCATCGGCAATGGCGTGCAACTGATACGTTCCTGGACGAACATTCAGAATAGTAAACTTGCCGTCGGAAGATCCATTTGTCCAAAATTCGTAATGCTTTGCGTCATTTTGCCAATGGAGCGGCTGTGGTGGAAAAACAAAGCTACGTGCACCAGCTGCACGAGGAGGCAAGTAAGTTCCCCTATTTGCCACTCGACCATTTGGTAGTTTTGGTATGGCAGTATCAACAATAGTTGGCCGCGGTGTTTCAGCACGAGTAGGTGCGGCTGTATCTATGCGAACTGGTCGTACAGTACGGGGAATCGGCGGCTCATCTGGATAGGAAAGCCCAACCAACAAATTAGTAAACTTGGGCATCGGCATTTGCGGATCTACGAGTTTTATTTGTCCTTTTACCGTTGACCTTTCGGCAGCTGGCGTATAATCCACTCCTTGCACCCAGCTATACGGCCAGCGATTTTGTTCTACAGTTGCTTGCTTCAGCGCATCTGCATAAAGCGCCTTCGGTTCCTTACCAGATGGTATGTAAATAAACATCGGGCCAACCACTTTTGTCCACGGCTCATTGGCTGCAAAGTTAAGTTCGCTACCGCCATAATGTGTTCCACGCCAGTAGTTTAGCAGGGTTGGGTCACCGCCATCGCCGTCATCCAAATGTCCCGTTAACTCGTAATGGTTAGGGCCACTAGAAAGATATTCAAAAGAAGGATTGATGATATAAAGGCCTACTTTCTCTTTGGTTGAAGACCATCCAAAAGCCGGGATTTTCGATTGTTTGGCCGAATAATCATATTTATGTTCTGCTCGCCCTTTGTAGATGCCTGTTGTAAACCGCCGTGCTTCTTTCATATTGAGGTCGGTGGCCGAGTCCCAATCTTTGCCGGTGGGCATCAGGAAATTGCGTTGCTCATCAATAGACATCCAGTCGAATACGGAGCCGTTTAGTTTAAAACCAAAACGGGATTCCCCCACCGAACCGGCGGGATAGGTATCTTGATGGGTGAATATTGCATAGGTGTACAAACCTTTCGCACCACGTTCCAAGGTGTACCGAATTTCGAGGTCAGCTATCAGCCCACCTCCTTGTCCGGCAGCCGTTGGGTTAGGGCCAAGGATAGATTTCCCATCGGAGTAGCCTTTCACCGAAACTTCACCACGCTCTCCATGTACCGTGGCCGGATCGATCGTGATGCTCGCTACCTCTCGTGCCGCCAGTGCAGGACTTTGCTCCCAATACCCTGCATGGTGGCCAGATACATACCCCATTAATTCAACATCGGGAGTGACTGTTGCCGTGGTTTTTACGGAAATCAAATCTGCCGTTCTTTTATTAACCTTTGCGGTAATAAAACCGTTCGATAATGTATAAATTCGGCCATCATCGGTTACCGTAACAGGCGGTGCGGCCGCTTTTTTCTGCGCCGCTACGTTTACGGCGGTCACCATCAATAAAGCAACAAATGCAATCGTATATTTTTTCACGGCGTTTAAATGTTTTTCAAAAATTGGATACTGGGCAATGCGATATTTTAATCCTAGGCCAATAAGTCCCCAAGATAGATACAATCTCGATGCTGAGGTACTATTGATGGTACGGGTTTATAAAATCACTTTACTTTTTGTGGGCCATAGCTGCAGGCTGAAACCCACATGCAGCATACGCCACGTATAAATGTTCGGCCAGTTCACCGGATCCTATTTTCTAAATATTTGCATAGCAATGATTGCTACAACAAAGGGTAACAATCTGCAGTATACAAATTCAGTATCGATATATAATAAAATAAATAATTTTTATTGCCTTGATGACACGATCAGTTATTTTTTATAATTGTTAAATGTCCACCCGATTTGATTGTTATCGAGGATCCATTGTTAAGTCGTAGGCTGTAACAAATACTGTTTGGATCAGAAACCTCGGGCATAAAAGGCACTCCTGTATTTATGGTTACTTGCGTTCCTGCATCTGGTACACGTCCATTAGACCAATTGCTCGGCAAGTTCCAGTCTTGTGTGTTTCCTAACCAGATTCCATTTTCGGGGCTGGTAGCTCGTATCACAAAGTCGTAATTACCTTCATCACAATCATTGCTGTTTATAATTAATTTGGTTGATCGAGTACCTGCGGAAATTGCGGTAAATGATACTGTTATTTTACTAGAATCTCCAACTGCAATGGTAAGCGGCAGCGTAATTGCGCCACGGGTAAATGCAGTAGAATCCATACCAGAAAGTTTAATATCCGCTACCACCAATGGATTAGTTCCTACGTTTTTGATGGTATAAGTGCGTGTGACGGTAGCATTGTTTGCCACAACCCCAAAATCAGTTTGATCGGCCAAACTGGCGGAAGTATCTCCAGCAGCAATATTTACATAATTACCTTGAACGCTGATTTCTGTACCGCTAGCCAAGTAGATAACGACCGTATTGGTTTGTGAGCTCGTGGCAGCAAGATCCTGCCTGCCATCGCCATTAAAATCACCCACAACCACATCGTATGCATATCCACCAGTCGGCAATACCAAAGGTGTATTGTTAAATAGACCTATACCATCATTGAAGCGAACAGATATCGAAGCATAATCTGTATTGGCAGACACAAAATCCTGCTTCCCATCACCATTGAAGTCGCCAATGGCCAAGTTCCAAGGAGCGTTTACCAAATCTATATTAGAGGTGCCTGTAAAATTGCCTGCACCGTCGCCGAAACGGACGGAGCCCTTGTTAAGCCCAAAATTGCCAATCAGCAGATCCTGTTTACCATCGCCGTTAAAATCGCCCATATTGATGGATATCGGATTGACACCTGCCGTTACGTTCGGGGCATTCGTAAACCCGCCCATCCCATTGCCCAACCTTACTGCAACGTTGCTAGTGTTATAGTTTACGATAGCGAAATCCGGTTTACCATCACTATTAAAGTCTCCCACTACAATAGGCCATGGTAGTCCGCCTACACTAACCTCAGAACCGGTCCCGAAACCACCCGAACCGTCGCCAAATCGAATACCCACCGTTCCATCGATATAATTCGTAATGGCCAAATCATCTTTCCCATCTGAGTTAAAATCTGCCACCACTGCTTTTTGTGGGCTGGTGCCTACGGGCAATTCTGTATTGCCGGTAAAATTGCCATAACCATCACCAAAACGAATCGATATGCTACTACTGTTAACATTGGCCACTGCCAAATCTTGCTTGCCATCACCATTAAAATCGCCTACGGCAATGGAGATTGGATGACTAGATACCGCAACATTTGCATTGCCACTAAAGCCGCCACTACCATTTCCTAATCGTATAGAAACAGTGTTAGACTCATAATTGCAAACGGCCAAATCTTGGATTCCATCGCCGTTAAAATCGCCTAGCGTTAAAGCTTTTGGATTGACTCCCACAGCAACAGGCGTTAAAAGTGAAAAGGTTGCCTGATTACAAAGTGCAGTAGTAACCGTTAGGTTGAAGGTGGTAAAAACCGACCCCACACCTACTTTGATGATATAGTTTCCCGCAGGGTGCGCATTTACAATTTTAACCACACCTGTTATAGGATCTATAAACAAAGACCCTTTAAATTCGGTTGAGGATGTTGCACGAAGCGTAGACGCTGACGTTGGTTGTGCAGAAGGATTGACGTTTGTATTTCCACCCAACAGCAGACTCACGTTAGCATAGCTGCCCAACGTTGGTAGCCTTACAACATTTGCCGAAACCGTAAAACTGTACGATGCCTCGTCGCAATCGTTGTCAAGTATGATGATGCTCGTATTCCTGACGCCGATGACCGAAGTTGCGTTGAAAGTAATTGTAAAAGTGAGTATCCCACCGGCTGGAACCGTTGCCGGAAGCGAGATGCCACTTAAGGCGAACATCATCGAATCTGCGCCGCTAATCTTGATGTTATTGATCAATAATGGCACTGTTCCTACATTTTGTATTGTATAGGTTCGTGCCATGGGACTGCTTGGAAAAATGGGGCCGAAACTTGTAAAATCAGCCAACTCCGGTGTGATGTCGCTTGTGGATATATTTTGATTGTTACCAATAATATTGATTTCCGGCGCAGAGCCGAGCCAGCTTGCCACCGTGTTGTTACCGTTTACAGCTACGACGAAATCTTGTTTGCCATCGTTATTAAAATCACCTACAGCGATACCTACAGGCGATGTACCCACTACTAAGCTACTAACTGCAGAAAAGGTGCCACCAGGTATACCAGTAACTATAGACACATCATTACCGCCGGTATCAGCGCCTAAAAGATCAGGCAGCCCGTCACCGTTGAAATCGCCGAAGGCAATAGAAGGGAACGTGCCGCCCATTGGGAACACAAACATGGACGTAAAGCCCCCGGCACCATTGCCCTTCCAAATGGTTGTGGTGTGGGCATTTTCGCTCACCGCCAAATCTTGTAGACCATCGTTGTCATAATCTCCAGCTATCAATGCATAGGGGCTATTAGGTGTTGCAAAACTGGTAACCGGCCCAAAACTTCCCGTTCCATCGCCCATGGAAACAGCAATAACTTTTAGTGTCGCGTTACAAACAGCAATATCAGGTTTGTTGTCGCCATTAAAATCGGCTACCGTAAGCGATGACACACTTCCTCCAAAAACTATCTGTTGATTGTCCGTAAATCCACCACGCCCGTTCCCGAACCTGATATTGACAAGGCTAGCGCCGGCCATTGCCAGATCTTGTTTTCCATCCATGTTGAAATCGGCCACGGCCACCCACTGTTGCGGTTGGCCCACCTGTACATTGGCGGTATCCCTAAAAGCGCCGTTACCATTGCCCAGTCGGATGGACACAAAATTATCGTTCGTATTAGTAACGGCCAGGTCCTGCTTGCCATCGCTATTGAAATCGCCGACTGCCACACAATTAGGTCCGACGCCTGACAATACGCTGGTACTGCCAGTAAATGCACCAAGGCCATCCCCAAGCCGGATAGAAACATTGTTTGAGAAATAATTGGCGACAGCGATATCCTGATTCCCGTCGCCGTTGAAATCGCCTACGGTTACATGCAGGGCGGTGTTGCCTACTGGTGTACTGCCCTTGCTCACAAACGATTGGCTTCCGCAATTGGTGTTATTCACCGTAAGGGTAAAAGTGCTGGTGGCGACAGCTGGGTTGGATGCTTGTACCGTAACCACATAGGTGCCTGCAGGTTTCGCATTTGTGATAGAAACGGCGCCAGTAACGGCATCTACTTGGATGAGACCATTGAAATTAGATGTTGTAAATGCAGAAAGGATACCGGCATTGGCGGGTGCTGCCGATGGCCGCACTATGGCATTGCCGCCTGCCTGCGCAATAACAGTGTTGGGATAAATGCCAATAAACGGTGCCGAAGGGCTATTGCCTTTTACCCTGAAATCGTAGTTCTGTTCATCGCAATCATCACTCAAAATATTTACCTGCGCCGTTTTGATGCCGATGGTTGTAGGTAAAAAGCTGATGGAAAAATTGACTGTTTGTCCTGCTAATACCGTGGCTGGAAAACTGATGCCACCAACCAAGAACGAGGTAGAATCAGCACCCGACATCCTGATTGTGTTGACGGTGAGGTTACTGGCCCCCGTATTTTGAATGGCAAAAATGCGGGTCTTGAAACTTGTGGTATCAAAATCGGTAAAATCTGCCAAAGAAGGAATGGTATCACCATTAAGTATATCCAAATTATTTCCCCTCAAATTGATTTCGGGGAAGTATGATGCGCCTAAACGAATGGAAACAGTGGCCGAATTAGCAATGGCCAAATCTTGTTTGCCATCTTTATTGAAATCGCCGATAGCTATTGCATTGGGTGTAGTTCCTGCAGCAACATTGCCCGCTGTAAAAAAGCCGCCGTTACCATCGTTGAGGCGTATCGCAATTGTTGCTCCCATGGCGGCGATATCTTGTTTACCATCGTTATTGAAATCTCCTATCATTACTTTGGTGGTAGCAATGCCAACGTTGATATCTGCTGCGGGTGCAAAGCCACCGTTGCCATCGCCGAAACGAAGGAATAAAGCTGTGCTACTGTTTTTCGAACCCACCAAATCCAATTTGCCATCGCCATTTATATCGCCTACGGTAATAGAAGTTGGTTGGGCAATAACTAGTTCCGACCCGTTCAAAAACCCGGCCAACCCATTACCCAAACGGATGGAAACCGACCCTCCGATATTGTTTGCTGTAGCAAAATCTAAATTACCATCACCATTGAAGTCGCCGACACCCACTGCAATAGGATTGGTGCCCACTGTTATCGGTACAGCAGGTATAAGGTTGCCTTTGCCATCGTTGGACCCAATCGAAACCGAATTGAGCAAAGGATTAGCTACCGCAAAATCTTGCCTGCCATCGCCGTTAAAATCGCCTGCCGCTATGCCTTGTGCTTGGGTACCTACTACGGCATCGGTGGTAGCGGTAAATGTACCAGCGCTACTACCCAAGCGAGTATAAATACGGTTATTGTTGGTTGAAATAGAAAAATCGAGGTATCCATCGCCGTTGAAATCCGATGCAATGATAGAGGTAGCATAGCCTGGAACGGCAACATTGGTAGTGCCACTAAACCCGCCATTGCCATCTCCAAACCGTATGGCCACAGAAAAACTATTACTTGAACCAACAGCCAAATCTTGTTTGCCATCATTATTAAAATCGCCTACGGCAATTGCTTGCGGCAACGCACCGGTAGACAGTTCATTGGTACCTGCAAAAAGACCTTGGCCGCAGGCATTGATGCCGACCGTTAAAACGAATGTAGTAGTCAACGTAACCGGCCCATTCAATTTTACTGTTACGGTATAAGTTCCCGCCGGATAAGCATTGGTTATGTACACCGCTCCTGTTGCGGTATCTACATGCAACAAGCCTTTAAAATCCGAAGTGGTATAAGCCGTGATATTATTGGCGTAAGTAGGCGGCGTTGCCGGTAGCACTAATTTGTCTCCACTAGGGTTATTGATGGTAACGGCGGGATATAGTCCGAGGGTAGGCATTACTCCATTTGCCCGCAGGGCGAAATCGTAACTCGATTCATCGCAATCATCGTTAGCAATTACAACGGTAGCAGATTTCGCACCTAGGCCAGATGCCGTAAATCTAACCACAAAAGTCTTAGAGCTTCCTGCTGCGATGGTGGTGGGCAATTCAATCTCGCTAACGGCAAACATAGAAGAATCAATACCTTTAATTTGAATGCCGGTGATGCTTAGAGCCACTTTGCCAGTGTTCTGAATGGTAAAAGTCCGGGCAAAATTACCATTGGAAACGACGTTGCCAAAATCTGTGAAATCGGTCAAAGCTGCCGTGGTGGCTCCATCCAATATATTAACATTATTGCCCTTGATATTTATCTCATTGGCCAGGCCCAAAGCGATGTTGATGGTCGCGGTATTTTCAAAAGCGGCCAAAAAATCTTGTTTACCGTCTGTGTTAAAATCACTCGCTACTATTGCTATCGGCACATTTGGAACATTCAAATTAGTGTTGACCAAGTTTGAACCACCTGTAAAAGCGCCTAACCCGTTACCAAAACGGACAGCAATAGTATTGTCACCATAGTCAGTAGCAGCTACATCCAATTTACCATCCCCATTAAAATCAGCACTTGCCACGGAGCATGGATTTTTACCTACTAACACATTCGCCACAACGGTAAAGTTTCCTAAGCCATTTCCGAGCAATACCGAAAGCGTGGTATCAGCGCTATTGGCAACGGCCATATCTATATTACCATCGTTATTGAAATCACCAGTTGTTATGGACTTGGGACTGTTGCCTACGCTTATTTCCACGCTGCCACTAAAACTGCCGGTCCCACTGCCAAGCCTTACAGAAACACTATTGCTTGCTAAGTTGGCCGTTACTAAATCTTGGAAACCGTCATTATTAAAATCAGCCAAGCATAAATAGGAAGGCCCACTACCAACTGGCACCGACAGCGTGCCAGTAAAGCCGCCGGCGCCATCGCCCAAGCGAATAGAGACCGTGGCACTGCTGCCATTGGCAATAGCTAAATCCTGTTTGCCATCCGCATTAAAATCAGCGACAGCTATGCTGCTTGGATCATTATCAATTGGAACATTAAGGGCTGCTCCAAAACGGCTTGCTCCGTTGCCCAACCTTACTTCGACTGAACTGCTATTTTTACACCCAACCACAATGTCTTGTTTTCCATCTCCATTAAAATCGCCTGCGGCAATGGCCATCGGGCCTATTCCTACTGCATTCTCTATTACTCCAATAAAATCACCGGTTCCTGTGCCTGTACGAACCGAAACGGTATTGCCGCCCTTACAAGCAACCGCCACATCTTGCTTTCCGTCATTGTTGAAATCGCCCAAGGCAATGGCCTGCGGCGAGTTGCCTGTTATCTCATAATATAAATACGACAATGCACCTTGGCTACTAAAGGCGCAAAAACCAAAAGTATAGTAAAATAAAACCAAAAGTATAATTTTTAGAGGTTCGTTTAAAGGCGTTTTAAAGCACAAAAAAACTCGAATAAAAGGCAAAATAAATGCACTTTGTTCGAGTTTTTTTGCGTAAATTGTAGGATAATTAAGGCAATAGCCAAGGCACCAGTATGCCAATAACTCCCACATCATTTTAAGAATACAATCCCTTTTTCGTTTCGCTATCTATTAGCGTTTCCCCTATTTTTGCGATGCCAATCAATAAGTACACGCCTACAAACTCGGCTCTGTTTATTCAACATAACGCCGGGACTGAACCCTTGAGGTTCGGCTGTACTTATTGATTGGCGTTAATATTTCAGTGTCCCGGCTATTTTTACATCTTAAAATTAGCCGTTAAAACCTCCACCTTTCGCTTTTGGTAACCACTACGGGCATTAACACTAACTCCCTGCTCTACGCTCCACGTTTGCCACTTATTGGCCTTTGTGTATGATTTTAACAGCGCTGACGGATAACTACTCAAAATGAACTTTCCTTTTATCTCTGAAAGCATCTTAAGCAGGTTCTCAAAATCCTGTTCGTGGTAGCCATTGTAGTGGCCACAGTCGGAATTGTAATAGGGAGGGTCACAATAAAAGAATGATGCTGGCGTGTCACGACTTTTAATGATATAAAGAGCGTCAGCACATTCAACCTGAACATTTTGGAGTCGCAAGGCCAACTCTTCACCAAATTCCTTTTTTTTGTTGCTAATCTTCTTTGTAGTTGTATTATCGGTTTTGTCGTAGCCAAAATTTCCATCCAATTGAGCGCAGAAACTTTGAGTTGATAAAACCCAAACCGCCCACGCCCTTCTAACCTCATCAAACAAATCAGGCTCATCATAAATCATTGCGGCCTGTTTATGTTGCTTTCGGCTATGCAATGTGCTATTTACAAGCGTGGCCAGTTCATGGTAACGATTTTTACAAACCTTGTAAAAGTTAATCAACTCGCTGTTGGTATCGTTGATGCATTCAATGTGACTGGCTGGCTTTTGGAAAAAGACGGCAGCACCTCCCACGAAGGGCTCGATGTAAAATTCATGCTTCGGAATAAAACCGATAATAGTGGCAGCAAGCTTTTGCTTTCCACCGTAATAACTGATTGGAGTTTTTAAAATACTCTGTGCCATGTATGTGTGTGTTTTTTGATGTAAGATTTTGCGGCTCTGCTTACCCAACATCAAAACTTTCCTATAAAGGTTTAAATCGGAACGCTTTCAAATCAATAACCTTCTCCTGCGAGTTCGAATGATAATTGTTTATTCGAACCCTTAAAAAACTTGGGTTGCCCATTTGCCCGCCACTTTCAAAAGATGCCACGCTTACAGGTGAATAGTTAGCAAGGGTCACTGTAGCTATTCCTCCAACCATTTTAATTTTGATAGGTAAATACTCCTTTCTAGCCCTTGCAGCTATCCCCAACTGAAACGGTGAAGCTGTCACCCTAAAATTGTTTACCGTAGCCTTACAACTGTCTTCAAAGGGCTGATTTATTTCGAACGAAACAAGCACTTTGCCAGCATTGTCAACAACCTCGAGAGGCATCGGAATACTTGGATTGTAAGAATTATACTCGTAGTTGACCAAGCCGCTTATTTCCCAAGTGGCCAACCCTGTATTGGTTCCAAGTGAGCGGGTCACAACCGTATGTTCTCCCGGCTGCAAAAAATAATTTATGTGCAAATCACAAGCTTCACGCTTTTTGAAAGAACGTTTGTTAGTCCTAATGCTCCAATAACCCCCAAACCGATTGGAATAGTTTTCAATGGCTGGTGAGCGTGTCCACCCAAAGCTATTGTTTCGAAGGGTGTCGTTATATGGCAAACCTGCCATTAGGTCAATACCTGTCAACTCTCCCCGCTCGTTCCTACGTTGAAATGATACCGTGATTGGGATTGTTTTTTCTTTAATTGTATTCAAGCCTGACAATTTCCAACGATGTATTCCACTGTGGGTGCCCTCATCGTTATGGAATAAGTATAAAGAACCATTTACTTGTACAAAGCTGGCTGCATAGCTGTTACCGGCCATCCCATCGGGCTGATAATCGAACCCGTCATCTTGCGTTCTTTCAGTCCCAAACTGTTTTAATATCAAACCGTTATCCAATCGAATATTCCAATAGTTTGTCTGTCCCCCACGCCTGAATTCACCGTGAAAGCCTTCCGCAACGTAACGACCGCTAACCAAGGCTTTGCTTCCGCTATAAGGGCCAACATCATTGCCAACGTCAAAAGAACCGTCCTCGGGAAAAGCGCCATAATATTGAGGATACGTAATATGCGAAGTCTTAAAATACCATTTGTTGTTTTTGATTCCTCCTAGATGATAGCCAGTGCCGGGCTGTGATGGGTCTGCGGTTGCGTGGAAGCCGAGATAATCCGAATAGCCTGTGGTACTGGCATTATAGATAATCTGCACGCCGTTACTGGTAATTTCCCCAGTTGTGAGCGTACCCAAATTGCTTATGAATATCGGGTCTTGGTTGGTCGTTGTTTCGATTGTCTGGAGCGTTGTGGACGCACCAAAAATAGGATTGTTCGAACCATCAAAACCCGTCAATAGTTTTCGACTAGTAATTAGCGGCGAACCAACCCCGCCAATGCTCATCGTGTATAAGCCGTCCGTATAAAGCTGTGTGTTCTTTGGGTATGTTTGGCCTGTGTACCGTATGCCAGTTGACGGCTCCAACTCTACAAGATAGCTGGTGGTATTCGTACCAGTGAGGGCATAAGTTTTATTGTTCGAAAGCTTGACAACATTGGTCAACCTGAAAAATTCATCATCTTTATCCTGCGTAATCTTATAGCCCCAATTGGCAGCTAAATAAGAGCCGCTCTCATCGCTCGCAAGCTTACTGTAGTCCGTATGAAATTCACGAAAACCTGCAAAGACCCTTGATGAATCGCCTTTGACCATCGTGCTAGAATAAAAGTGTATCTGCCAAGTAATCCGATTTAAAAAGTTGAAATCCCTATCATAGTGCTGTATCCTGTCATTGCCGCCATCAAATATGAAAATGCTGCCATCGTTGGCAAAGGCCAAGTTTGCTGCATAACCATATCTTTCGTCATGAAAATAAAATTTATGGTCGTTCGCAATCGGGTTTTGATACCCGCCCAAATCTCCAAAACTTGACACATATACGTCATTCACATACTTATGCACTTGCTGTGTCGTATAATCAGATACCAATAAATTACCATCATTATCAACTGCAAGCGCTACTGGGTGCTCATAATCAGTAATCGTCAAAAGTTCGGTCAAAGAACCGTCACCATCTACCTGAAATTTCTTGATGACGTTATTAACAACAGCATAAAGATGGTTGCTATTGTCCACGGCCAATGCTGTCGGATTGTCGAGGTAGACCGAATTGACCAGTTCCAAGGTAGACTTGTCGAATACCTTCAATGTGTCAAGTCCTGCATGTGAGGAAAAATAAAAGCTGCCTGAACGCTGCACGGCCTGTCCCGTAGTCTTCGCTTCGGAGCGGTTGATGTAAACATTGAATGCGCTTTTATAGTCCCAAATGTTGGAGAAAACATGCCCTTGGCTATGTTCCAAAACGGGTTCTTGGTCGTCACTTACGTTTGTTACAAATGTCCAAACGTCCCCATAATAATTTACAGACCAATATACGTGCGTATCATCAGCTGTAACCCCTTCAGTAATTGCACCCTTGTCCAAAATAGGAATCAAGCTATCCAAACGATTTAGCGCAAAACGGTAAGCTGTTTGGTGCTGTTCTTGGTAACCGCCACTCATATATACGCTACTTGAATTTACCGCAAATGAATTGCCGAAATTCAGCCTACCGGGCTGGTTCCACTTTGCCGAGCGCTTTATAGAATTACCAATAACTCCCTGCCATGTTGCGGTTATATTATTGGTCAATGTCTTTATAACATAATTCCCAACAGGCACCACTACACTGTCTTCATCGGTGCCATCCCAAAGCAGGTTATACACCCCCGCTGGTTGGCGCACATTGTTGAGCAACACCCTAACGAGTGTAGAATCTTCCTTAAAGATGCCAGCGGATACAGTCAATTCTTCTGTTAATTCATAGGTATAGATAACGACTGGTGTACCCGCTTTAAAGGTTTGGCCTGTCGTGCTTACACGCAATGTTGCCGCCCCTTGCCTAACACGGAATTGAGCGTTTGAAAGAAAACAAAAGATTGAAAATATTAAAATGAGTAATGGACGCATAGTTTTTTTATAAGGATGTAGTAATCAAATTTCCGCTGTTATCGATGGTAATACGCCACCGGGTGCCATTGGGGCTAGGTAATATGTAACCCTTTCCTACAGTGGTTATTTCAACGTCATCGCTTGCTTTTATATTTCCCACTACATGAAGCTTGGCAGACGGTGTTGTGGTATTTATACCGACATTATGTTGATTGTCTATCAAAATGGATATGACACCATCGTGGGCATCCTGAACATAAAATTTACCATATTCATGTCCATAAAGAATCCTGTACTCACCATCCGCCTTTTGCACACTTACAGAGGCCACTATAGAACCATCCGGCTTCATGAAATTTTGGTCAATGGCAGTCCCACTATTGTAAACACCATAACCCATCCCATAATTGGACAGCAAAAAGTTGCCATCTTTTATATGTAGTTTTTGTAATGGAACGAAGGGAGTGCCGTCCCCAATACCTACATTCCCGACATTCTTATTATAAATGTGGTTGCTCAATCGTCCAAAATCTTTCGCACTATCAAGCCGCTGGCCGGTTACCAACGCATTGGGTAAATCGGGTATAGAATCCGGATGGTCGACCAGCCCATTAAAAGATACAACAGGTGTGGCGGTTGACCTGTAAGCCCTACCGCTAGGTGAAACGACGAGTGGTAAATAACTTTGGTCGGAGGTCGTTCCTACACCAGCGCCGCCAATTTTTAAAGAATCGTCTACAATAATGTCGGTCTTTTGAGAGCGTAACCCTATACTAGTGTAATCAGTGATATTAAACCGTGATTCTGCTGAATAATTGTGCCCAACAAAATCGATAACGCCCCCAATTGGGGCATCGTATGTCAAATTGCCTTGAACGGTCAAAAATGTACCATCCGCAATTTC
>Ga0247739_10000302_pt1 | contig 17142 bp, 1 predicted proteins | sample UWRJL058202B2_FD_180943 | JGI IMG/M metagenome (GOLD analysis project Ga0247739, IMG submission 180943) | Plant litter microbial communities from Arlington Agricultural Research Station in Wisconsin, United States - UWRJ-L058-202B-2 | ecosystem: Environmental > Terrestrial > Plant litter >...
GATATTTATCAACCAAATCCAGATACCATTTATGCCTAGGGTTGTCCCATGAAAATCCGTTAAGTTGCTCATCGATTCTAATCGACGTTTTTACTTCTACCGGAAAATATTTGAAGAATTGTTTCGTATCTTCAGAGACATCAGGTTTATCAAGGTCTACATCTATACCAAAACCATAAGGCTCTATACGTCCATAGTGATGAATGGAATGCTGTCCGTGGGCATGAACATCGCGCGAAGCTTTGGGGAATATTCCAGGAATATATTGATGCCCGTCAATGTCAATTTTTACGTCAGCAGTAAAAAAAATTCCAGACATGATCGGATTGAAAAATAAAATGGGAAACGCCATTACTGTGCGGAAGAACCCCTCTAGGTAACCATTGCCAGCGACTGCGATCATTCCTGATGGAATAGCATCGTGATGACTACCATGGAAATAAACAAATTCAAATTCAGCATTATGACCAAGCCAGTGATCGCGATAAAACCAATCGTTTAAACTTTTAACAGCTTTGGTTTGGATAACAACAGCCAACACGCAGGTTAACGGCAATAGGATCAGCGAGTAGTTCACATGAGTGATGACGAAATACCAAGGTGCAATATAAATAATATGTGTTAACACGCCAGTTAAATAGGCGTGTACAATTTCGAGCGTAACGCTAGGTTGCCGTTTTAATTGCGCTTTCCAGGTTGATTGCATAAGAACCTCTTCGACCAGCTCCTTTTTTTGTAGATGCGCGATTAAAATGGCAGTTCTATAAATGCAGATTACTGAAAAATGAGCGTAAAACATAAAAATCGCTATCTTCCGCATTAACTCCACATGATGCGGAAGACCAGGTGTCAAATAGATTAGATAATTTTCTATTAAAAGCGCTGCCAGTGCTACGAAATACATAGGCTTTAAATTTTGTATTTTATAAAGCAAGCCGAAGACAATGTCTTGGGGGCTTTTTAAAATAATAGGAATTTTCCACTCAACACCATGTCGTTTTGGGAATACTGCGATCATAAAAGCGCACAAGGCCACTCCAATAGGTGTTAAAGGGTGACTTTGACCGTAGGTAAAATAGATTATGACCGCGCAGATTAATATCATGATGGCGTAATCTAAAAAATCTGTTTTTTGATAATTTATACGCTGCTTTTTAACACCGTATAATTTGTGGAAGTGTTTCTCTTCAAATGCTTTCATAGTGTTCTCCTTGAATAGATATATTTATTTGATCAGCGTCTTATAGCTGACAAACATTACAATGGTTTGATGGTATTTATAACATCGTGATTGAACTTAAGTGACAATGATGAATTTTGATAAAATTAACTTATTGTATCTGTGACTTTATTTTTGGAAGTGTGATTGTGAGTGAGCGCACGGACGCAAAAATTATTAATCCTAATTAAGGTATGGCCACGTTCATTTAATAATTTAATATTGAATTTTTTGACATCCGCATTCGGTTTAACATTTGAGTCCGCCAATTCAACGTAAACGTAGCAACTGGTAGGTATTGCATTAAGTATTTCTAATTCACCAATTGCAAATGGCACGTAAGGTTCGGCCGAGTTCCCTGCCCTTACCATTGCACCTGCAGTTTGTAATGCTCCATCCAGCATGCACGGATGGAGAATGTATTCATCAAAGGAATCCTTCAAATTTCCCGCTAATTGAATTTTTGCAAGCGCATAATTTTCATTGAGATAGAGTTTTTGAATAGTTTGAAAAGATGTTCCATAATTGAAACCAGCATTTTCAAATTGTTGGTAATAAAGCTCTCCGTCAAGCGTTTCTGTACATTGCGCAATTAATCCATTGATGGAAAAAATCTTGTCGGCGTCAATAACATTTTTCGAAGCCTCCTTGAACGAAATTATTCCTTCGGAGTGAATCACTTTTTCATGCTGGCTATTTAAAGAAGTGATCCAAAAATCCGCATTATCGCCATTAGGTTTTAGAGAAATTTGAATAACTTCGGGTTCTTTTTGAAGCAATAGTGGTTGAATCCAAACAATGTCCTGTATTTTCCTAACTTTTTTAACGCCAGCGATGGCTCCTGAGATACAGGCCATCTCTAAAAAACCTGCTCCTGGAAAAATCGTTTTTCCGTTAATTTGATGATCTTTTGCATAAAACTCGTTGACGGATAGATGAGATGTAAAACTTACATCTTTTAAATTGGATGAATTGTAAGAAAGCAAGGGATGAAGTTGAGTATGCGAATGAGTACTGTGTTTGGTCGGTGTATTTACATCCGTTACCCAATAACGATCTTTAGCAAAGGGATAAGTTGGCGCCGCTATGCGAATAGGCTTAGAGTGTGGATATAAGTTTTCCCATTCAAGTCTCTCGCCTCTAACCCACAGCTCTGCAAGCTTACCCAAATTTTTTGAATCAAACAGATTACTTAGCGCTTCAGGATCAATCGAAATCTTTCTAACTCCCGACGTGCCTTCAACACTGCCACGATAAATATTTTCACTTTTATCATCGACATCGTCATTTTTGATATTGGTGAGTAGTTGGATCAGCTGTTGTTTATCTTTTGCAACTACTGCTAATCTTTCCTGCATTGGCTCCCTGCCAATTTGTAAACTGTAGGCAAGATCGGCAAGATTTAAATCTATTTCGGATTCAAAAAAATTCAGTAAGCTTTGTACATACGCGTTCAATCTTTCCGTATTTTTTGCAGAGAGCGTAAATACATAGGGCAGGTTAACAGAAGTATGTTGAATTGGAGCTCTTTGCGCGTACTCTTCCAAAATAACACAAGCATTTACACCACCCGAGCCAAACGAGTTAATCATTGCCCGGCGAGGAGTATTAGTTAAATGTACCCAAGGCGTTAAGTTATGTTGTAAATAAAACGGGGAATTTTCAAAATCGATCTGCGGGTTAACTTGCTCAGAATTAATGCTAGGTACAAATTGTTGATGTTTAAATTGCAATAATATTTTTGCAATTCCTGCGATTCCTGCAACTGCTTCCGGGTGGCCCATATTGGCTTTAACAGAGCCCACCGCACAAAACTGTTTTCTGGAAGTTTGTAATTGAAATGCATTTGTTAATGCAGAAATCTCCAAACTATCACCCAATTGTGTACCGGTTCCATGACCTTCGACATATCCGATAGTTTCCGGATGAACATGCGCTTTTGCCAGTGTGCGGCTAATTAAGCTTGCCTGCGAATTTGGATTAGGCGCGGAGTAACCATTTGATCGACCACTGTGTTCATATCCGCTGCCGCGAATAATGCCATAAATAATGTCGCCATCCTTTTCAGCCCTGCTGAGAGGTTTTAGTATGAGTGTACCTACGCCTTCCGATGGAACAAAACCCTCTTCACCTGCTCCAAAACTGCGAGTTTTTCCATCAATGGAAATCATACGACGCTGACAAAACGTTTGATATTTAGATGGGTGCAAATACAAATTAACCCCTCCGGCGACAGCAACCTGGCAATTGCCTTTGCGTAAACTATCGCATGCTAAATCTATAGCAACGAGTGACGAAGAGCAGGCCGTGTCGACGGGCATGCTTGGTCCTTGAAAATCAAAAAAATACGAAACGCGATTTGCAATTGACCAAGGCAAGGACGCGGGATTTACCAAATTGCCTTTGTCTCGCTCCTCAAGCCCTAGTAGCTGATATGAATTAGTTGTGACACCTACAAAAACCCCGACGTTAGCGCTTTTATTAATAGGATGGAGTTTCTTCAATCTTTCCCTTGTATATCCCGCATTTTCAAAAGCACACCATACTGACTGAAGAAAAATTCTCTCCTGAGGATCAATCATTTTTGCATCAGCGGGTGCAATATTAAAAAAGGCGGGATCAAATTTATCAAAATCTTTTAGAAAGCCGCCCCATTTGCAATAGATCTTACCCTCAGCAGCTTTACTTGGATCAGGATCATAGTAATCTTCGTAGTCCCATCTACTGAAAGGAACAAGGTCAACTAAATCTTTTCCGTCTTTCAGATTTTGCCAGAATTCATTTAGGTCAGAAGATTGGGGATAAACACCGTGAACACCGATAATAGCTATTGCTTCATTTTCTTCAGATGCTTCCACCCTATTCTTCTCAATGCTATTAATTTCAACTGTTTCAGTTCCTAACGATTTAATAGCGTTTGATTGTTCATTTACGGTGTGGTTTTCAAAACGTGGCGACCAAACATTCCCAGGTGAATAATTGCCACTCTGACTAAAGTAATCAGTTACATTGTGTCGTTTATCGCGCGTCAAATAATCAGTTAATTCGGAAATTGTTTCATATTCGTAAAATAGCGTTTTGGGTAAGTCTCCAAAATCTTCCTCCAGTTTCACATTAATTTTGTTGATAATGATTGAATCTATCCCAAAAGAATTAAATGGTTCGCTAGTATCAATAAGTTCGGGAGCTAGTTGAATTTCCTTGCCAATTAGGGTTGTCAAATAGTGTTGAGTTTTTTCTTTCAGTAATCCGATTTCTATGGCTAGAGATTTCGTCTGGCTGTGCGAGATCAATTGAGGAGCAGATACACTGACAGTATTAGCAGGTTTGTGATTAAAATATGCACGAATCTTTTCAGGGTTGCCGTAAACCGCAATACCTTGAGTAAGGCTTGATTTCAAGAAAAATTCCCAATAATCCAATCCCATTTTCGTATTTAAAGGATTAATTCCAGTTTGTTTGGCCATGAGGGCTTTATTATTTTCTGACAAACTCATTCCACCCTCTTCCCAGAAGGGCCAATTGATCGACAGCGTTTTACCTTTACGTTTTTGTTGGTTTTTTAATATATCTCTGACTTCTGCAAAAGAATCCATAAAGTGATTAGCGTAGGCGTAATCACTCTGGCCCAAGTTTCCAGTGATTCCGGCCAGGGAAGAAAACATCACAAAAAAATCAAGGTTTTCATTGCTCGTAGCTGCATCTAAATTAATTGTCCCCCGGAGTTTTGGCGCTAATACAGTAATCATTTCTTCTGTGGTTTTCTTAAGTAGAAAGGAATCTCTATGAGCGCCTGCACTATGAATAACACCATTAATTTCCCCAAAGTGCATTTTGGTTGTTTCAATAAGTTTTTCTACATCGCTTAAGTTTTCAATATCTGATTGAACGTAGATGGCCTCCGCTTTAAATTCTGTGAGACTATTTAACTTTTCTTGCTGCAGCTCGCTAATTTCAGAGCGGCCACATAAAATTAATTTTGCCTGGAAGTTTTTGGCAAGATAGCTGGAAAAAATATAACCAAGCCCGCCTAGGCCACCTGAAATAATATAAACACCTTGATGTTTAATAGGCATATCTTCAGATTTTTGCGTCGGGTAATATGCAACAAGCTGGCGCACGTAGCGAACTAATTTCTGGTTTTCAACTTGATATCGAATTTCATTATCAGTCCAATTTTTATCCTGAAAAAGCTCATTGATAATTACTGGAAAAATTTGCACGTCCATCCAATCATCTGCAATAGCAGTTGTCTCGCGGTTTAAAATCTCTATAACTTTTCCTGAATATTTGGGGTTTTCAAGTGAGAGGGTTTTAAATAATCCAGCAAGCGCCGCATGTGCGGGCTGTGTTATTTTGGTTGGATTGGAAAGGATTGCAATCAATTTTGTCGATGCTGATTGTTTTTGTTTCAACAGTGATTGAAGCAAATAGGTTAGCGCAAAAAAATCACTTCCCGTTGCCTGTTCATCTTGTGCAGCTGAATTATAAATTATCTTTTGTGGAATTTTATTTTCTTGCTTAAGTTTCTTAATAAACGCATCTACAGCATCAGCCTGATCAAAACTAATTGAATAAGTATTTTCACTATGTTGTTTGTTTTCAATGTCTGGTTTCACCCATATGACAGTATTCCCTGCACCCCTGCCTGAATCAGTTATATATTGATTAACCGCCAAAAATAGGCGATCACTGGTATCAATAATTAAAACTTGCTCAGAAATTATTAAATTTTCAGTCGAATGTGAAAATGATGTTTGCGTCCATACGGGGTGATAATAAAGCATGGATTTTTCTTCAAGGGGGATATGCGGCGGTACAATGTTGTCTACCAATAATTGTTGATTTCCTTGCGCAGGTACCTGATTAGTTGACAGAGCACTTGATTTTACCCAATACCTCTCTTTAGCAAATGGATAGGTCGGAAGCGAGATTTTTTTAGGTATTGTATGGCGACTAAGCTGGAGCCAATCAATATCCACACCGGCAACCCACAGTTTGGCAATTTTTCCTAAGTCATTATTTTCCAACACCACATTGAGAAATGCTTTACCAGCATCTCCCTGGATAAAAGTGCTGGGGCTGTCTTGCCTATTTTCCTTAAGATTTCCGTGGAAAATATTTTCAAAATTTACATCTGATGACAACGTGTTTTCGTTTTGTGAAGCGAGCCAATGCGTTAGTTTATTTGTGAGCTCATTAATATCACTTGCGATCACCACCAAACGTTCTTTCAACGGCGTTCTACCGATTTGCGTGGTGTAGGCAATATCTGCCAGTAAAAGAGGGTCAGGTTTGCTGAGGAAGCTAACAAAATTTTCAACGTAACGTAATAAGGCCTCGCGATTTCTGGCAGAAATTAACACCGCTTCTGGCATACCTGTTTGTCCTATAGGTAATCTCGTATCCTTAAACTCCTCAAGAATAATATGTCCATTAGAACCACCTGCTCCAAATGAGCTTACGCCAATACGTCGCGGTTGAGTGGCTGATGCCGTCCAATCGGTTAATGTTCTTTGCACATAAAATGGAGAATTTTCAAAATCAATATTTGGATTAAGTGGGTCAGCATGCAGTGATGGAACTAACATATTGTGCTTAAGTTGTAGCAGTGCTTTAGTAATTGCAGCTATGCCAGCTGCTGACTCCAAATGGCCAATATTTGATTTTACAGAACCTATGGGGCAACTTTGTTTTTCCATTGCGTAATGTTCAAACGCTTTTTTCAAACCGGTAATTTCTATGGGATCGCCAAGGGATGTTCCGGTTCCGTGAGCTTCTATGTAACTTAACGTGTTGGGTTCAACTCGTGCTTTCTTTAGCGCATCAAGAATGAGTTCCCCTTGTGCATTAGGATTTGGAACCGTGTAACCATTCGTTTTTCCGCCATGGTTAATACTGGTGGATTTAATAACCGCATAAATTTGGTCACCATCGGCGATTGCTTCGTCCAATGATTTTAACAAAACAGCACCAACGCCCTCTCCTGGTACGTAACCATCACCATTGGCACCAAAACTCCGGCAACGGCCGTCACTTGCTGAAAAATTCCCCTGACTTAAATTGAGATACTTTTGCGGGTGTATGGAAAGATTCACTCCTCCAGCGATAGCCATATCAATTTCATTACTGCGAATTGCCTCGCAGGCTAGGTGAATCGCAGTAATTGATGAGGAGCACATGGTATCGAGTGCGATACTAGGTCCATGAAAATCAAAATAGTAAGAAACGCGGTTTGCAATCGATGCGTAAGATGAAGTGGGTACATGAGTGCCGCCGAGCTGAATTGCATCTGCACCGAAAAGTTCATAATGCCCCCACATGACCCCGACATATACACCAACTTTTTTGTTGGCCGCAATTCGCTCCTTGCTATAACCAGCGTCCTCAATGGTTTGCCAAACTGTTTGCAAAAAAAGCCGTTCTTGTGGATCTATAAGCTCGGCTTCTTTTGGCGAGATACTAAAAAATAATGGATCAAATTTATCGACATCCGAAATAAATCCGCCCCAATTGCTATAGGTTTTTCCTGCCTGGTTACGCTGTTCCGAAAAGAAGCGTGAATTACCCCAGCGCTCCGGTGGTATTTCAGAAATACAGTCGCGGCCTTCTTGTAAGTTTTTCCAAAATTCATCGAGATTATTAGCGTGTGGATATTTTCCACTCAGGCCAACAATAGCAACTTCTCGCGATACAAGATTTTTGGTAGGCAGAAAACGACTTTTACCTGATGTATCTGTTAAAAAAGACAGCTGCGATGTATTGGTTTTAGCGTCTGCTGTAACAATTATTGATTGTGCGCCTGTGACACCTATTTTTTCCAGGATGATATGTGGAAAATTTTTAGTGAGATAAGTTGCTAGGTCAGCAATGTTCTGATATTCGAATAAAAGAGTTTTTGATAGTGACCCAAATAAGTTTTCCAGCTCATTGGTCAGTTTCATTGCAACTATAGAATCTATACCATATTTTTCGAGTGCTACTTTTGGGTCTATTTCATCCGCAGAAAGTTTTAGCGTCGTAGAAAAGAGTTTGCGCAAATAATCCTGGGTTTTTTCAGCTAGATTATTCGGCTTTAACTCCTGACTTATTTGCGCATGTGCTGGATTTTTATCTTGAGCAAGTTGAGAATCTCTCACTGGTAATGCAACAGACGAGGCATAAAGCGTATGACGCATTTTTTCCAGGTTGCCCTCCATAACGAGACTCTGACTTAATTTCAGTGCCAAGCTACGATGAAACACTTTCATGCCAGTTGAGGTTTGCATTGGCTGAACGCCAGCTACACGCATTAAAATATCTAAACTGGTTGAGTCCATTTGCATTCCACCCGCATGCCATAGTGGCCAATTAATGGAAAGTGTTTGGCCCCCGCGAATTCCTTTCTTTACCCACTCATTGCGCTGTGCAGAGAATTGATCCATAAAGCCGTTGGCAGCTGCGTAATCAGCTTGACCAGGGTTACCCAAGACGGCTGATACCGAAGAAAAGAACACCATAAAGTCCAACGAAATATCTTTGGTAGCTTCGTCAAGGTTAACCGTGCCTATTACTTTTGGTTCAAGCACCTGATTAAATTCTTCAGAATCTTTTTTCAGTATAAAGCTGTCGGCCGTCATACCGGCGGAATGTAATACTCCATTAAGTGTTTGAAAATCTTGTTGTATTGATTTAATGAGGTCACGAGTTTCTGTCAAGTTGCTGATATCTACCTGACGATAAATGATCTGATGGTTTTCTGCGGATAGCTTGCTTAATAGTAAATTTGTTTTTTCTGATGATGGAGAACGACCGGTTAAAATAATTTTTGAATTTTTTGTATGAGTGATAATTTCTTGAGCAAATGTTAAACCTAAACCGCCGAGACCACCCGTAATCAAATAAACCCCATTTTCTTTAAAGGTACACGGTGAAATTATTTCATCATCGATACCATCTAAAGAAGTCTCATGCCAATCAAAAACTTCACGCTTATTACTGCTATAGCGAATCAAAGTATCATAGGGGCTATGTTTGTTTTCCAACAAATAAGTCTTGAGTCTGCTAGTACTCGTTTTGGTATCAATTAAAATAAGTTGCGCGAGAATATTGGGGTTTTCAATGCTAGCAGTTTTCAATAGACCTGAAATGCCTGTTTGGAAGCTTTTCTGCTCACCATTCAAGACTATTTGGATAAAAACTTTACCGTCAATTTTTTCCTTGAACAGGTCTTGTAGGAAAGTAAAAAAATAAGATGCAAATTCCTGGTAACTTTTTGCCAAGGTTGCTGAGTTATCAACTTGAACACTTGGAAAATGTGATACATGAATATTATCCATTTCATAAAATAAGCCGGTCAGCGAAAACTGGCTACTATTAAATTCTTCGCTGATAAAAATATGATGTTGAGTGAAATTAGGATGAATATCGCTTTTAGCGTGATTACCTGATATCAAACGCGCAACTGATTTTTGTTTCCACGAGGGTGTAGCAAATAAAACTTCAGGTATAGACATTATGGTTTTTTCAGATCCAGCATCTGAATAGCTTCCTGCATTCATGCTGATCTGACGAGAAGTTAATCCGCGCATTTGCACGCAAATATTGCCAGCCTCGTCGCATATATCTATATCCAACTTAATAAGTGCATCCCCTGCTCTGCTAGCAGTGGCAAAGCGCGTCCAGGCAAACATTTTTTCGCTGCAAGCAAAAATAATTCGCATAGATTCCAAGGCAAAAGGCAGAATGGGTTGTGTGTCTAAATGTTCCAAGTCACCCACTAGGCCCAAAGACGCCTGGAGTGCAGCATCTAACAGGCTTGGATGTAAAATATATTCATTTTTATTTTTTGTGAGATGACTGGGTAAGTGTAATTCTGTGAGTAATTCGTCCTGACCTCTTTGCAACGCGAGAATGCTTTTGAAAGATGGTCCATAAGAAATTCCCATATTTTCATAAGTACCATAAATAGTTTCAGCATCTATTTTAGCTTCGCCAATTCGATCTTTAATTTGTGTTAGGTCTAATTTAGGTGGTGCAGGTTGTTTGCTGAAAACAGCGAGTCCTTGGCAGTGAAGGGTATCCTGTGTTCTGTAGTCGTCATTAGCAATTTCGCGGCTGACAATTTCGTAACCTACGCTATTTTCGGACTGAACCTGTAGCGCTACTACAACTTCTCTCGGCGCATTTACGACCAGAGGTGTTACCCACACGGTATTGTGCAACTCAAGAATCTCGAATTCTTGAGTAATGGGTGAAGCCTGTTCTACCGCACTGCGAGCCATTTCCAAATAAGCGACTGCCGGCAGGATTTTTTGGTTTTTTGATGTGTTAAATGTCACTAAGTGATCACGTAGATAGAATTCTTCACCAGTAAATACGGAAAGGTATTGTTGTTGCGTTAAATCCGAAATATTTTTATGTACAAGCGGATGCAGAGCCCCAGCGATTACTGCGCCTGACGCGACACGCTTTTCACCTTCAAGGTCACTAATCCAATAACGTTCTCTAGCAAAAGGATAAGTTGGCAGGCTAATAAGTTTGGGTTTATTAACATAAAAGCTATTCCAATCCAGCCACAGACCTTTCACCCAGAATTCCAATAATTTAGAAAACTTCTTACGGGTAATCCATTTATCTATGGCTTCACTCATATCGTCGTCTTGACTGATTGTACTAATGCCATCCGTATCCGTTTCCACTCGTCCGCGATAAAGATCCGCAATAGCATCATCACCATTAATAAATGCCTGTAGTTTGTCTGCGAGATGCGCTACGGATTTAACTATTATTGCCATACGTTCATCCATAGCTTCGCGGCCAACCTGAAGCGTGTAGGACAATGACGGCAGATCAATAGATAAATTTTTACCACGAAGAAAACTCAGTAGAGCTTCAGACTTTTGTTGAAGCTGTGTAGCAGTGCGAGCTGATAATAAAATAATGGTGCTGTCTTGAGCATCAGCAATAGGCTCGTTGATTTTATCTGCGACATAATCTTCGATAATAATGTGTGCGTTTGACCCGCCAGCTCCGAATGATGAGATTCCAGCGATGCGCGGAACAACAGTTCCATCAATTTGGGTTGTGTTCCAATCTGTTAGTTCCTGATTAACGATAAAGGGGGTGGCATTAAAATCAATATAAGGATTTAACTTACTTGAATGGAGTGAAGGCGCAATTTTTTTATGTTGTAACTGCAATAAAATTTTTGTTAATCCTGCAATACCTGCTGCCGACTCACAATGACCTATATTGGATTTAGCGGAACCTATTAAACAGTAGCCAATTTCCGGAGTATTTTTTGCTGGAATGCCATCAGTTGACGATTGATAAAATGCTTTGGTCAACGCACTTATCTCAATCGGGTCACCTAATTTTGTGCCCGTACCATGCGCTTCAATATAGCTAATATGACGTGGGTCTATTTGAGCTTCAGCCAGTGCGCGATTAATTGCACTAGTCTGCGCCTGTGGATTAGGCACGCTGTAACCATTGGTTTTACCACCATGATTTAAAGCACTTCCTTTTATCAATCCGTAAATATGATGGCCGTCGCGTTCAGCATCGGATAATCTTTTTAGTACTACAACACCAACACCTTCACCTGGAATATAGCCATCACCGCCCTCACCAAAACTTTGGCAATGACCTTCGCTAGAAATAAATTGTCCTGCACTCAGTACTAAATATTTACTCGGGTGAATGCTAATATTGACCCCGCCAGCGATGGCGGCATCGGTACGACCTTGCTTTAAATCCTGGCAGGCAATATGAATTGCAGTTAATGATGATGAGCACATGGTATCGAGCGTCATGCTTGGCCCATGTAAATTTAATACGTAGGACACACGATTAGCGATACTTGCAAAGCTACCGGCGACGCCCTTGCGTTTACCGCGCATACTCGCTTCAGCACCAAACAATTGATATTCGCTATACATAACACCTGCATAAACACCCACTTGACCAGGCATGTCAGCATCATGTGCTATTTGTAAACTTGCACGTGTTAAACCGGCATCTTCAACTGCCATCCAAACATGCTGTAGGAAAAGCCGTTCTTGTGGATCTATGTATTCAGCTTCAAGTGGAGATATATTGAAAAAGCGAGGATCGAATTCATCCACCCCTTCGATAAATCCACCCCACTTACTAAAATGATGACCTTCCTGACGACGGTCTTCGCTATAGTATTCACGCCAGTCCCAACGTGATATAGGAACTTCAGTTATACAATCTTTTCCAGACTTTAAATTTTCCCAATATATATCCAGGTTCGGTGCTTCTGGATAACGTCCACTTAAACCTACTATCGCGATAGGTTCGGTGGAGACTGCCTTGGTTTTATCAATTTCAGTTGTAGAATTAATGAAACGTGAGCGCCGCGTTTTTTTATTTAGAGAATTGTTTGGTTCAGTAGGTAATATTTTGAAAGAAGTTTGTTGTGAATCCAACTTGATCTTGCTGGAAATATTTGCATGCTCATATGCATCACCACCAAACAAAGATATCAATTTGTTTTGATGATTTTTTAAAAAATATTCCGCGAGTTGCGCGACAGATTGATACTCAAAAAATAATGTTTTTGGAAGTGAGCCAAATGTTTTTTCCAAGTCATTGGTGATATTCATCGATAGAATGGAATCTATACCGTATTTCTCCAGCGCAGCCTGAACATCAATTTTTTGCGTCGGTAGCTTTAATGATATTGACAATTGTTGTCGTAAATAATCACGTGTTTTTTCTGCAATTTCATTTTTTGCCGATGCATTCATAGCATTTAAAGGTGTGGTATTAACTACATTCTTCGCAGTTGACAAATCTGGGTTAATATTTTTTTGCTCATCCTGAATAGTAGATTCATCGAGCAAATTCATATGTAGCTTGTGAAGATCACCTTGCATAACCAAGGTTTGCGCGTGACGACCTTGCAGTATTTGATAAAAAGCCTCTACCCCTTTGGATGACGTTATAGGTTGCATCCCGGATATATTCATAAGCGCGTCGCGCATGGATTGATCCAACACCATGCCGCCGTCTTGCCATAGCGGCCAATTAATTGAAATTGTTTTCCCCATTCGCAGCTGCTTAACGACTAACTGGTCACGATAGGCAGCGTACTGATCCATAAAGCCGTTTGCGCATGCATAGTCGGCCTGCCCTGGATTACCAAAGCTTGAAGATACAGACGAAAAAAGTGCGAAAAAATCAATGGAGATGTTGCTAGTAGCGGTATCAAGGTTGAATGCTCCCAAAACTTTTGGAGCGAGTACAGCTTGAAAGTCAGAACTGGTTTTTTTCAAAATAAAATTATCGTCAATAACTCCCGCGGCGTGAATAATTCCTGAAAGCTGCCCATGATGTTCAATAATATTAGAAATTAATTCCTCCACATGATTAGCTTGGGTAACATCCATTTGCCGATATTCGACACTAGCCTTAGTAGCAGTGCCAGTATTTTGGCAAATTGAATCCAACACTAATTTAGATGACTCCGTTAACGCGGAACGACCTGTTAGTATAATTTTTGCCGCATTCGTCTTTGTGGCTATTTCCCTAGCAAAAAGCACTCCCAAGCCACCTAAACCACCTGTTATGAGATAAACACCAGAGTCTTTAAAGGCGATTTGTGAGGGCCTTTCTGTTTTTGTAATTTTCTCCCATCCTAAGGTATACCGTGTTTCATGGTCATACTTAACTACCGCATTGAATTGCTGATTTTTTTCAATCTCTAAAATATGAATTAATTGGTTTGGCGAAATGTTTGAATCCACTACAATAAGTTGGCTTACGAGCAGCGGGTTCTCAATAGAAGCAGTTTTAAGTAACCCTTTTAAACCAACTAGCAGAGAATCGTTGGTGGTGATAACAACTTGCAGCATACTTTTAGTTTCAAGTTTACCTTCGAATAGATGCTTAATTTTTTCAAAACAGATCCGTGAAATGCTGCAGTAGACTTCGGTCAGATCGCTTTCTGTAGGGATTTTAATTTGTGAGCATTGACTATTAGCGATATGGGATTCGATATTGGCAGCATCAATGCTTGGCAAACGGCATAAGATAATTTCCGTTTTTAGATTTTCAGCGTAATTATTTTTCGCAATTTCGTTTTCAATAGCTTTGGGTTGCCATTGTGGAATTGCATATAATTCCCCTCTGCCATTCTGCGGATTTCCATCGCTCTGCTCACCTTTACCATTTGAAGTTATAACGGAACCAGTACTCTCGCTGATCTGTGCGGTTAAATTAATGTCTAGTTGGCGCGAGGTAAACCCTCGAATCTGCACACAGACATTTCCTTCAGAATCACAAACATCAATATCCACTTTGGTAAATTTATCTGTGGATTTACTGCCAGGGGCATAGCGTAACCACGCAAACATATCTGTTGTACATGGAGATAAAATGCATAGTGATTCGATTGCAAAAGGTAGGGATGGTTGCTCGGGCAAATGACTAATATCTTCGATAAAACCTATAGCAGATTGTAATACGGCATCCATTAAGCTGGGGTGTAAAATATAATCATTGAAAGTAGTTTTTACTACTTCAGGCAAACTCAACTTTACAGTTAATTGTTGGATGCCCTGATTAATTTCGATAACAGCTCTGTGCGAAGGTCCATAGCATAAACCTATTTTTTCGTAAGACTCATAGACATCTGAAGACGTCAGCGTACCGCGGTTCATTTGCGCGCTCAATTGGGCTGAGTTTATCGTAGCGTATTCAGAGCGAGCTATAATTAAAGCTTGACCTTGTGAGTGAATAATTTCTTTTTCATTGCCATGAACGTCTTTTTCCAGGCTATAAATTTCGTATGCAATATTGGGCGTTTGGTTATTTGGTTCTTCGTCGTTTAAAAACAGCGCAATAACAACTTCTTTAGATTCGGTTACGACAATAGGTTGAGCCCATATATGATTATGCAGCTCAATGACTGCTGAATGCGGGTCATATGGTAGGCAATTTGTAATGGCCGCACGAACCATTTCCAGATATGCAACTCCAGGTAATACTTTCTGCCCATTAATTTGGTGATCCTTAAGAAAAAATTCTTCTCCTGTAAATCGAGTTGAATAACATTGTTCGGTAAGGGTGGATGTATTTCTGTGCAGTAAAGGATGGATAAATGCAGCAACCGAATTATTTTTATCGGTTAGGTAAAATTGTTTAATTAAAGAAAGCGCACAAGTCTTTGACAAGCGTTTGCTTTTTAATTCGGACACGACATATTCTGTAAAATCAATCATTGTATAGTTCTCAAAATGATGTTTACGTTGCTGGATAATTTAAACTGCGGCGTTTTAAGAGAAACGAACTTCGTGTTTAAACAGCTTGTTTGATTAGCTCAACGGCTTGATGTGCTTCTATTGAACCACTATCTATTTGGTTGATAATCGCTTCAATAGAATCAAAATTATTATGGGGATTTTTCTGATGGCTTAAATATTGGGCCGGCTGCTGCTGAACCGGATTTCTATCAATCCAATATCTATCCTTAGCAAAAGGATAAGTAGGCAAATGAATTCGTGCGGGTTTAATGTCGTCATAAATAAGTTGCCAGTCGAGTTCTAAACCCTTAACCCAAAGCTGAGCAATTTTTGAAAGCTTGTTTGATGCAATCCATTTGGCGATAGCTTCTTGCATATCATCGTCTTGACTAATGACGCTCATACCGCCATTTTTCCAATTAACGGTATCTATGAAACTGTCTTCAATATGTTGCTCGCCTGAAATATAAGCTCTAAGTTTTTCAGCTAATTGCTCGACTGAGCTGACGATAAACGCTAAGCGTTCTTCCATCGCTTCTCTACCTGACTGTAAGGTATAAGACATGGATTGTAGATCAATCGTTTTATATGTGGGCTGGGATAGTTTGCTACCTTCAGATTGGAGATGCTCTGAATCAATAATAAAGTCGAATAGGTCTCTGGCTTTTTGATGAAGCTGCTGGCTGTTACGTGCTGATAACGGAATAATTACTTTGGTTTTAGTCGGCGAAATTAATGTAGTTGATTGGCTATTTTCCGGATAAATATATTCTTCAATAACCAGGTGAACATTGGTACCGCTGCGCCCGAATGCACTCACTGCACCCATCAACGGCTTGCCCGATTGACGCTTCCAATCCTGTGTTTTTTTATTGATGTAAAAATAACTTTTTTTCCAATCGTTATAATCACTTTCTTCCTCACAATAAAGATTGGCAGGTATTTTTTTATTCTGTATTGCTTTCAATAACCCAACCAAACTAACCAAGCCTGACGCCGCGAGCGTATGACCAAAATTTGTTTTACAGCTGGTAATAGCACAATGCTTTTCAGGTTTTTCGCTAGCGTTCTGAATTTTATTTAATTTTTTAAATGCTTCATTCAATGCGTTGATTTCGACTGGATCACCCAGCCGCGTTCCGGTTCCATGCGCCACTATGTGTGAAATGTCCTGGCAATTAATGTGATGATCCAAATAAATCTTCTCGATGAGTTTCGCTTGCATTTTACCGCTGGGCGCCGTTACACCATTGGTTTTACCATCGAAATTTATTCCGCTCGCTTTAATTGTTCCGTATATGTGATCACCATTTTTGATCGCAACCGATAATGGTTTTAATATCACTACCACAACCGCTTCGCCTATGCCTATGCCATTAGCGTGTTTTGAAAAACTAAAACATTCTCCATCTGGCGATATCATTCCCGCTTCGCTCATTTTTATCATCGCTTCTGGCGCTAGATTTAGTGCAATGCCCGCGACCAATGCAGACTCACATTCTCCTTGTTGCAAACTTGCGACCGCTTGATGCAGCGCGACTAATCCAGAGGAACACGCTGTATTAGTGGAAATTGTTGGTCCGTGCAGATCTAAAAAGTACGAGAGCCGCGAAGATATCATCGCGTTACCTGTTGTAGTTACGCCTTGAGCGCCTGTCAGCGAAGCATACT
>Ga0247739_10000304_pt1 | contig 17074 bp, 16 predicted proteins | sample UWRJL058202B2_FD_180943 | JGI IMG/M metagenome (GOLD analysis project Ga0247739, IMG submission 180943) | Plant litter microbial communities from Arlington Agricultural Research Station in Wisconsin, United States - UWRJ-L058-202B-2 | ecosystem: Environmental > Terrestrial > Plant litter >...
GTGTATATGTGTATCTGTGTATATGACGATTCAGATTCAGCCTGTCATTGGTTACACTGCATCTCGGATATATATATCTACTATACAGTATACAGTAGTATATATCTACCCCTGTCCCCAGTTACTTACTCTTACTTAGCTTAGTATAAAATACAGTAACGGTTTACGCCGATGAAAATAAAATTGAGACTTTCTTTTGATATCCGTTGTATTTCTTCTACTCTTCCCCTTCCTTTCTCTTTTGCTTTTTCTTTTCCTTTCTTTGTTGAAGCTACAATAGGACGGAGTGGGATGGGGCCTAGTGAAATACTAATGTTATCGCCGAATGAGAACTAGTGCCGCAGCAGGCCTTCAATACTGTACTGTCCTGTATGTACTGGACTGTACTGTGCTGCAATACTGTGCTCCGTCAGAACGATCGCAATCGTGGAGAAATGGAAAAAGAAAGAAAAGAAACCAGAACAAAAGAAACGAAACGAAACGATAATCAGGTTGGCCTTGGTGTGTCACGTTATTGCCACGTTCGCAGAGGCAGATATACGGAGTACAAACACATACATTATGGCCGTCACGGTACCACCACCTCATCAACAGTTACTGTACTGTACCAGGAGCAATCAAAGGAACAATCACTGCCATACTGTGGTCTCGTCCCCTCACCTCACCATACGTGTTCATCAGCTAAGCTATCACGCATCTGCACACAATTCAAAGCACACTCAATCTGTCATGGGCCTACGCTGCGGTATATATGACTGCATACTGATATTGACAGAAATTCGATTGGAAGAACGCCTCTAAAATTCATAAAGCTTTCTAACCCATGCCACCTCTCCATGATATCCGGGTCCGCGCTGCCAGGTGCTCTTCGGCTCCACCACCGCTCTTGGTTGAGGAGCCTCCCACCCAAACTGCGCTCTCAGGATATATGGCATGCAACCGCCCGCCCCGTGATGCTTCAACTTTTATCCTCGCTTCTGCATGCTTTAGACGGCTCCCATCGACATCATCTTCTTGCGCAAGTGGTCCTTGTACTCGCCAATGCTGCCTGGCCATTTGCGGATCGTTTGGTTCTCGCAAACCATAATGTCCTTGCTGTGGTAGCGAGCGGATTAGCATTTGACTCTTCATACATCATGGGAATATATTCAAACTTACGCAATCTTATCGAGCAATCTGAAATCGTGAGACACGACTACAACACCTCCGGTGAATGCGTTGATCGCATCAGCCAGAGAGTCAATGGTGGGGATATCCAAACCGTTGGTAGGTTCATCCAATAGCAACATGTTGGGTCCATCAATGGCTAGAAGGGCGAAGACGATACGGGATTTCTGACCCTCGGAGAGAGTACCCATCAAAGCAGTTTGTGATTCTCCACTCAGACCATACTTACCAAGTTGCTGTCTCCAGTATTGGTAATCTTGACTCTTCTCAGCGTACTTGTCTCTGACGAAATCAAGAGCAGACTTGGTAAGGTCAAGTTGCTCGGAAGAGTGTTGACTGTAGACACCCATCTTCAAGTGAGTGTGGCGTGACACTTGACCACCGGTAGGTGAAAGGGCACCTGTCATGAGACGAAGAAGGGTGGATTTTCCAACACCATTGGGTCCGACCAAAGCAGTTCGGGAGTCCATATCTACACCGAGATCGAGGTTTCTGTAGAGCTCATCTTCCTTCTTTCCTGAGTAAGAGAAAGTAACATCATCAAAGGAGAGAACTGGAGGAGGAAGCTTCTCAACATCTGCGAATCTAAATGTGAAAACGCGGTCCTCATCGACTTTCTGGATGAATCCGTCTGCCTCCATCTTGTCCAAGATCTTTTGGCGGGACTTAGCTTGTCTAACCAAATTGGCATATGTACCAGCGGAAGCAATAAACTTCTTGATGTGGATGATTTCGTCTTGTTGCTTGGTGTAGGCCTTCATCTGGTTGACTTCTTGCTCAGTTCGAGTCTTTGAGTAAGAGTCGTAGTTACCACCGTAGTAGATAAGTTTCTTTTGGCGCATATCAATCATGTTAGAGCAGACTCCGTTAAGGAAATCCATGGAGTGAGAAACGAGGACAAGTGTTCGGTCCCATTTCTTGAGGTATTCTTCGAGCCACACACAGGCTTCCAAATCCAAATGGGCTGTGGGGTCATCAAGAAGGAGAAGAGAAGGTTTGACGAAAAGAGCTTTGGCCAAAGCCACACGCATACGCCATCCACCAGACATATCCTTCGTCTTCTTATGGATTGTCTTCTTGTTGAAACCAAGACCAGTCAAAATGAGGGATGCACGGGTAGAGAAGGTAGAAGGATCCATGGTTTCCATACGCTATAATTCGTTAACTTTGCTATAATAGATAAAAGGGGGATATCTTACTTCGTAGAGGTCCATGAGTAATGGGGACTCTGGCCCTTCATCCTCCAAAATCCGCTCGGCCTCCTTATCAAGTCTCTCCATCTCGTTTTCAGCCTCCTTTACGACCCACTCCAAAGCACCCAACTCACTGGGAGGAGCACCTTCATTGAGCAGATAGATGTCAACATGGTCTGGGATAGGGAATTCGCGTTTGTCGATTGCTTTGAGCACTAATTTCCAAGTCAATCAGCAGTGGTTCACATGTTGAAGACATTCATATGTCCATATTCTCGCACTTGTAGAAACTTACTGGTCGATTTGCCACATCCGTTCTCTCCCAAAAGACCATAACGACGTCCATAGGTAAGTTCAAGGGTGGTATCGGTGATCAGTACTCGACCGTGGAACACCAAAGAGACCGCAGTAATCTTTACATCTCTGCTGGCCTTCAGCGAACTGAGAACACCGGTTGTAACTCTGTCGGAGAGGCCGTGCTTATCCATCTGGTTTGCCAAACGCTTGATCTCCTCGTTCTTCTTTGCCATGGCAGAGAGCTCGTTTCCATCATCATCCAGCATTGGTGGTGTATCATCACCGGCGACGCTGGACGCAGTGCTTGCAGCCTTTGAGCCTGCTTTGGATCGGGAGGCAACAGTCTTCTTGGGAGCGGTACCATCAGCTATGGCTGCCGCCTTTTTGGCATCACGAGCGAGCTTGGATGCAGAAACCATGATTGCAATTTGCTTTCTGGTTGTATATGGTGTAGGTTGTTGTGACTTTGTGGTTGCAACGACTTTCTGCTGCTATCGCTTGGATAGAGGGGATTTTTACCCCACCAAGGTTTCGATGTTCTGATTTTCTTTGGGGGTCACGTTAGCGTCGTTTGGTGTGGCGGCCTAAGAGGAATGATTCTTTTCAAATCACTCTCTGATACTGGGGTAAAAAAATTTATACAAAAAAATACGGCGGTGGTTAAGTTGGTATAACTGAGATGAATTACTTTTTGAAGAGTCGAAATACCTCTTTCTTCAAGTTTGTGATTCAATGGGTAGAACATCTAAAATGAATCCAACCCGTCAGCTCGCTTAGTGACGTAGGGTCACGGGAAAGTGCCTCCTTGCATTGATTGTTATGAAATTTCTTCACCAACATCAGTGTCAATAAGTGTAACGCTAGCTCGTGAAACCAAAGATGCAACTGTAGCTACTGGATCAACTGAGCTCATAGATTAGTTTGTATACCAGCATGATAGTGGCCTGTTCATCACCACTTTAGATTCTTCAGATTCCGTGTAATATAGCATTCTGTGTCCTCTGCATGTACTGTCATTGTGTAAAAGCACACAAGACATTAAAATGCAACATTTTGATAATACTCTCTCTTCATGATCAAAAGTAAACCAAAAAGACTGCATTTTGAACTTGAAGAAGGAGCGTCAAGTTATACCCTCTATTTGTTTTCATGTCGATTTGTCACGAAGTTTGATAAACGGGGTGGGCATAATTCACCAGATTCTTGTAGCACTAGAGTCGAAAGCTTTGTTTGTTACGCCAGTGTCCTTTGATCTCATGTAGGATAAATACAATAGTATAGTATAGGGTGCTTCCTCTTGTTCTTCGCTATCGCTTTTCCCTCCTTGCTAGCATAGATAGCAAAAGCCCTATTTCGTAGAAGCCATGCGTCGTACAAGTCGCAACTTACTTACGAACTTGCAATCATTGTCCAATATATATGTATGTCGGTGTTTGCACATGGTTCAGGGTCTGAATCAGTTTTTCGGAGCCAGTATTCACAAGCTGTAATGACCAAGTGGCACATTTCTAAGACTCACAATCATGTTTGCGTAGCTCAGGTTTGCGTAGGTTGGGTGTAAATGAAAAAAGCATAAAGCAATGAAGCGTATACAGAATGCTAAAACACGTCAAACCATATATTGCGAGAAGACTAGAGGTTCAGTAGCGTATTCCGACTTTTCTTCTCTTTTGCAAACACGCCCTTCCTTAGTCTAGATTGTTTACACGATATGTGAGAAGCAGCATTGATACGTTGTGATGATGAGAACTGAACAGACTATTATGCGATGTGCATGGTGAAATGAATACACTTAAAATCTCCTTTATCTTTGCCGTCTAGTATCTTTTCACATGTACCGCTGTCTAGACCTTCTCACCAGGTAATTGAAAAGGTATTGGTGAAGACAGGGTGGTTAAGAAGTAGTGCACGCATGGCAGCTTACTTTAGAAGATATACCTGTGCAAGATGAGACACAGTAGAAGTAGAGTGAAGATATCCATGCAGCAAATTTGAAAGCAGGGAAGGAATGGCAGCCACTGTATCTGTGTAGTTATGCAAGTTATAAAAAGCCTCTTGAAGTTATCGCAGAAGAGAGCCTAGAGAGAGTTTGACGAAGTTTAAGGCGAAATGTGATTAGGGAATTGTATTTCAGAAATCTGAGTCTGATTGAGGAGAATTTCGAGTTACATGCAAGAGTGATGAGTCGGTGGTGAGAAAATAGCATACCGCTGTAGAATTAACACTATAGCAGTAAACACTTTGTTAACACATCAATTGGAAGCAATTCAAAATATTCAGAACGGGTAGGCCTGACTTGGAATGATGCTGAATATAACAGATCTTTGCTATAGCAACCGAATCACCTGCTAGATATACCATCATCGCGTCTAGGTTTGAGAAATGGTGAACATCAAATCGACATCAAAACTTTAGCTGGGTAGACAAGTTTGAAATCAATTGAAAAACAGATTCTTGATTATGTACTTTAATGATCTACGGCTTATATAGCTTCCTCCTACGTCTTGAGAGTAACAACAAATTTGGTAAGTGAGAAGGCATAACTTACATGCCATACTCTACGGTCTAGCAAGTGTCTACTTCTGTGGAATGGAAATCTCATCCAGAAGAAGATCTTTAGGATTTTATCACAATATTTCATGCTCTGCACTGCGAGATTAACACCGCTTATCAAGTTGATAGAATCTATCTAATACAGCCAAAAAGCAAATCTGTCAGTTTTCGCTGGATCATAAAATAGTTGATCTAGGTTTTCAGCTTGGAGCGCTAGAATTCCAAATATATATAGACTAATATTCAAGACTCTGGTAGCCATCTACCTGGATGACTCTCTCATAGTATGTGTCCGAAAAGACCGTGAAGCATTTGAAGAGGTAGCCACTGGCTACAAGTTCCTGGGGAACGGATCTTTGGGATCCTTTTGGCCACACCATTGAGTGAACCTTTGTAATTCTGCAGCCCCTAGACTTGCAAGCTATATAGGTAACCAACTCCTGTTTCTAATTCTTGGCTCACTGTCTTGTAATCAATAATTATTCCTAGACAATGATGAATAAGCTAGATCATATCACAACAAGGACTGCTGCCAATACGTAAGACCATGGCACTCTAACTTAACTGCCTCTCGTCTACCTGTCTCTCAATTGTCTCACTCACTTCTAATAGAGGCTGTGATTTCTAGTAGAATAACCCTACAAAATACCAAGACCAACTCATGAAAATTCGAGTTTGATGAAGTTGTGTTCCAAACTGCAATCTCGTACAACCCTAGGATTCCAATCACGTGTAGGTTAGTTTCTGATCTTATGTCCCCGAAGCTGACAGTACATACCCGCTCCGCCGTCCCGAAATAGCTAAAAGGTCCCCGACATCCATGAAGGAACGCCCTTCCACTCCATAACTGACTGAGAAAAAGTAAGAAAGAAAATCCCGACAGGATGGTTCTGGTGTTGTGGCTAGCTGGCGAAGGAAGCTGTATGGTGCTCTCGTAACTCGAAATACTCAGGCATGCGTCAAAAACCACTTCCATTGCTCTGCACCCGAGTCTATTGGATTGATGAGGGCCTGGATATGGGGTGATGATGGCTCATGGGAGCGAGGACGGGTTGGTAAAGTAATAATTCGGAGGTGTGTTGGCCGTATTCTGTCTGGATTGGGCATGTTTAGACTGCCGGCTATTCTGTTGTGACGCCATTGATGCATTGAATGCACTTGATGTGGTGCTGAGAGTTGGCATTCTTGGGGATACTGATGGACGAGGCTGAAAGTTGTCTCATCTCCCTATGAAAACGGTATAACGAGAGCTTTAAGTTTGACCCATAGAACGCTATGCTTTGAGATCACCTTTCAACTTATTAATTATTACAGCTTTATTGAATTGGGAGAGAGTAAAACCTGTCTATTCCCCAAGGCAGTCTTCGCTGATTCGTTTTTTGAAGAGACTATTGCTGAATGCAAGTTGTAAGGTTATTAGATGGGACTGAAACCTGTGCTGTAGAGCAATACATTTTCCCATTGACTTCTATTGACGAATTTGGGAATACGTGATTTGAACGTTTAGTGAAAATCGTATGACAACAATATAAATACAAAAAGTAGTTCAGGTTTGACATTCAACCTCTAGTATCCTCTACCAACCTGTCAACGGCGATATTACTTCTCATTGCCTCGTCGTAGATACTTGTCAGAGTGGAAGGTTACCGCATCAGGAAGATGAAAATTCAGTTCGCATGCAGACATGCAACATAGAGATACTTTCCGCTTGGACACACCATAGGGCTCATATTCTCGAACAAGGGCAATCCTTCTCATCACTAAACGGCGACCTCGCATACTTGCCATAACACCAAAACAAACATAACACCAACTTGCCAACACCAATATCCGTATAGGGAAGGACAGCCGAAAAAACGATCACGTGTTTCTGGTTTTAGTTCCGAATGGTTACCTGCGACTGGTTTGCTCGTAAAAGGTACGAAAGACCCACACAATAATTAATATTCTACAACTCTCCAGTTGCCAGCCAGCCAGCCTTCCATAAAGCCCAGGGCGTCTAACAAGGCCAACACGTTGTGTACCGGCCTTGTAAATAGGCAGACTGAGCAATGGCCGAGTATGAGTCGCTCGTTCACGGCAAAGCCAAAGGTCAAAGTCACCAAATTTGCAATGTTAATGTATGATGACTGTTAAGCGAGCGGTGACTGTATGATTTGCATGAAACTAAGCGAGCTACGCATACGTTGTATGTTGGTGCTAGGAGGTGCTAGGTGCAACATATCCATTTCCGGAGAAGTTGGAAGTGGCATTTCGCCCGTGCATTGCCCGAGGATAATTGTATTGGAGCCATTCGGAGACCTCGATGCGTGTTGGTTACGAGTGCGATGTGCAACGAAAATTCGAGAAGTAAATGGTGGTTGGATCAGAGAACGAGTGCCGATGAAAAGCTGCAGCCCGAACTGGGGTCCAAGTGAGGCTCGTACCTCACGACATGTAGCTCTTCCAGTCATGTTGGCGAGCTGGCCAACGATCCGAACACTTACACGGCGGTCCTTACTTAGTAACGAGCCAATATGGAATTGCCACTTGGATTAACATGTGGAAAAGGAAGGTTACGCAAAATCAAACCTATACGTACCTGCAATCTGGACTCAGACCTACAGTACGTGCTTGTGAAGGCTGTTCTCAAGAGCACTACAATGTATTGAAATCGGTAAGTCAAGCCTTTTCAAATATGGAGGGTTTCGGGCAAAGGCATGATCAGTACGGAGTAAACCTTCATTCACTAAACTTAGTATAAATAAGAAGACATCTCACATATATACATACCCTGCTGAGAGCTCATCTCACGTATGGACGGGAAATCAGTTCTGTACATTGTAATCTACCGTCGTTTATCCCCTGGGCCAATCACGTGTTATCATCCGGAAAGGATGTAAATACAATATAGGTCTGGTTGAGTAATCGTATAACCGGTGTGCACATGCCTCTTGATAGGAAGATGCTGTTGAGCTGGCTGTACGAACTCATTACGGCATTTAAGCAAAATAAAAAAAATGTATGCAGCCGGGGACGTCAAACCTGGGGACCACATGAATCGAGCCAACATCAGTTACGAGCGCGACTTGCAACAAAAGCTCTGCATTCATGCATTTCATCCATCCACCGTTGGCAACCAACAGCGCGCGGGCCTGGCCGTGAGGTTTTGGAAAATCGCCCCAGAATTCGACTACAAGAGCCAATATAAATGCTTCATTCGGGTGTCTTCAAACTTGCGACTTGCAACAAAGTGCCATCTGTCCATCCATCGTTGACGGTCAAAGATACTCGTAGACTGAGGTACGCGTATTCGTATCGTAACTACGAGGCATGTCCCGATGAAGCTATGGGGCCCGGACAACTGTTCATAGCCTTTAAACCAGAGCCAGAGTCTGATGGCTCTCTTCGTGTGTGTAACGACTGGCAAACACTTCCGACCAAATGAGAGACAGCACCGGCTATGTGGAAGAAAGAACACCTTTTCGGGAATGCGAAGTGATGCATAGAGGAATGCGACCTCAGGGGACTAACTCGTGGCTTCAAGGAAGTAAACAAAGAAAAAACGTTAAAGGAAGAAAATTCAGGAGCGCGGTTGATAATGCTGGTTCAAGAATTTGGTATTCCCTTTCCCACGGATACTATCCAACGTCAATTAACTATTAATATTAACCATGGTTGTCCTTCCCTCATAATTCTTCTCATTAACCATCTCATCGCACAGCTACCTTAGGGGTTTTCTCATTATACATTACATTGTTCATACTCGTTCCGCATCTAAAGCAACATCAAAGTGGACGTGCTATTTCTCGTTTCTCGTTTCCGTTTCTAGTTCTTTGCAGTTCGATCGAAGTTTTCCAGATTCTCAAGATCAATTGGCTTGGTGCACCTCTCTGCTTTTCGGTATCCATGATACACCCGACCGGCGTAGACTAGATGCACTGTCGCTGGTATACTGTATAAAATTAGCTTATGTTACTTTGCAAGTACGCAAACGGCAATATGGCACTTACGCAACAAAGGCGTGGAAGAGCAATAGCACCAAAAGACCGTCCCATGTAACCCAAGGTACGGCGACAGCTAGGATGGCGAGAGAAAATACCGCAAGCCACATCACCTCCGAGCAAACTGCCATGATCAAAACACCCAGTGGATGCAGTCGATCCTGGCGGTATCGGATGATTTGCGGGATGAAGAAGATGATTTGGATTCCTGTGAAGCATCCAGTACAGATGAGAAGCCTGGTGAAAATCTTTGGTCAGTCATAAGTCATAAATAGTTGGGATTAGAGAAGCCGCCTACACAAGGTACATTCCTTCAAAGAACCCATCGTCGTAGTTTCGCTGGCCTTTACCGTACCCATAGTTGTTTCTTTCTCCGACAAAGGCACTGGTGATGATAGTGAGCAAAAGCGGGTAGAAGACCTGAAATGACCAGGAAGTGATGAGAAATTTCTTGCTCCATGGCGAGGACGTGGAGTTATAAGTGTATTTTGGTGAACTCATTGGGATGTAAAGCCCTAACTTGAGGGCTTTAAGAATTGTCTTGTTTGTTTGTTTGTGTGTGGTGTGGTATGAGGTTTTCCAGCAAAATGGTTGATTATCTTTCGAAAATCCCTTTTAGTGTGTAATGTGAGGTTTTCAATAATATGTTATCGCAGTGACTAAATTTCTTAAATGAGGTTTTATAATCGGAACAAAGAGGCAAGATAGTGTATTGCATCGTCATAACCCACCCTCTAGTCATTCATTCCTTTCATGTATGGTAGTTCTAATATCTCGCTTAACATAATTCCAGCAACTTGTATGGGTAAGCTACCCGTAGGAATGGTGCAAAGGAAGGCGCAGTCACAGGAACTGCTGGCCCTAAACATTTGAGAGGCATAGGCCATTTTTTTTGTGGAAGTTCAAGTGGTTGATCCCCTAGTTTGGTAACACTATGATGAAATAAAGTGGATTTCCAAGAACATTCACAGGCAAGCCAAGAGGAGGCAGTGAAGTTGCGGTGGTTTATGGGCCACAACACAAGGCCTGATGTCGTTTCCTCACCAATCAATCAATATCTTGGGCAAATATATCAAGCGAGGTGAGAAAAGCGAGCCTTGCTAGATAAGGATAAAGTACTGTAGATATCTGCTTTGTTTCCAGAGTTTCCAAATATGCTAGCTCTAAGATCTTCCAGTGTATCCTAAGGATGTACATACAACGTGAGGACTACATACCCGTGCTGGAGATTTTTGCGACGGCCTTGAAACGCGTATATTTCAGGCTAATCCCTCGCTTAGGTTAGAGGAAGAAAATTGCGGGGGTGAAGGCGTCTTCTATACTCCGTAAGCTAGCTACTGTAAACTTAAATCTGAAGGTTAGCGCATTTCAAATGTGTTGACGCGGCATGAGCAGGGTATGTATGCCTTTCTTTAATTGCGATCACGTCTATTTGATTTCACCACCGGTTTACTTATTGTATTTTAGCAGACGGTGGTAGGTATGCGTGCATTTTTACCACCATCTATCACTTGAAATGTCTAAACATAGGGTAGGTATGTATGTATACTGACAACTTAAACGAGTATTAAAGATTGACGTAGCTACGCCCTTTGCTTGTATACCTAGCTTGAGCCAAAAGGGTTGAGTATCTAGCTGAGAAAACCCTCCACTACTTCAAGATTCCCTTTTTTTTTCTACCAAGCCTTTAGATCCAAAGAAAGCATTGCTGCAGTTTTGTTGAATGATATAATAACTAGGAAGATCGCTAAAGTGATTCAGTATTGAAAGAAAAAAAAAGGGAACTTAAGCGAGTTGAGTTGGCTTTCTCACTACTGAGTGATTAAGTAAATACATAAATACAAAAGAAATAATTTTCAAACTTAGAAGAATACTAGTGATTCAAGAAGAGCCAAGAACCGAGAGACAATTAACTTAAGTTGATAAATTCTTAATCGTATGTCTGCCTAGGCTTATTACCTACGCCGTACGTAGTATGGAGAACCAACTGAGTGCCAACTGAATGCCAAGAGTGCAAGCTCGCATCTATTGTTTGACACAGCCCCCTTTTTTTCAAACAACGGGTGGGTGACAAGCTACAACAAGTACGAGAACGACGCACTTTGACATCAAAAGCTACGAAGTATACATTACGAGTATAGTAGAACGAAAAGGTCGACGATCTATACTATAAATGACTACGGTTCTAGTAGCAATAGTAGCAATAGTAGCAATAGTAGTAAAAGTAGCAGCAGCAGGAACACAGTTGGATCTAATCCGAAGCATTTACATACAAGTAGAATAATAATGAATCTACAACTACCTTACTACACGTCAAACACCAGGAATCGCCTACCACCACAGCGCGTCTCCTACCGACCCTGTCATCATTGACTCTGGACTCTGGACTCTGGAATCTGGACTCTGGTAGCGACCGCAAATACTTTCCAAGCGGTTGATAGCAACCACCGTCGACTTGCCGTCGTCGACGCGCAACTATTTCTATCTTGAGGTCCCCATACCATACATCAACGGATGATCAGGGGGTGAGCCGGCCGCTGCTAGTGCTATTGCTAGCGCAGCAAGCGCCTACCGCAATAATAACTACAACTGGCACGGAGTATTGTTAAGTACAGTATGGAGGAGCAGGAGGCCCTAGCCCTACGGCGCAAGCACCATCCAGTGGTCTTTGCCCATGCTCATCCCCAAATTAATTTGTTGGTACTTTCGAGATCGCTATTAGACAACATGCCCCTCAGCTATTGGGCCACAGAAGAGAAGGAACGTCTTCGCTGTGGAAGACGTTCCAACACTCCTTACACCTCCATCAATGTTGTCTTACGATAATGCTTTGGACGAATTCCCATCCTGCAGCAGAGTATACCGCATTGCACGATGAGACATCCGCAAGCATCCCGACTGCTGGCTTTCTGCCATATCAAGTAGAGGAGGCAGACCAACAAGCATCCCAGGCAGGTGGTCAATCCAGTGTTTGTAGAGCAATGTATGTGATGGGGCACATCTATTCCTCGATTCTCTATTCCTCGATTCTAATGGCAGCCATTTCACAGTATCTGGATAATATGTTCTGCAACTGCTGTGCATACCACCAAGCAGCTTCTGGTCAACCATGGATACCGTAAGTGTCTTGCCCCTCGAAACCATATTGTTCCCTGCTAACGATTGTTAGACTACCGTGAGCTTCTCTATAGCAAAGTCTGTGTACTTAGACTGACAAGATATAGCCCTCGCAATTTCGATGCACTGGAGTGTTGCCATACTGTTTGTGTACACGATTACTTCGTATCTCTCCTCCAGGCCGTCAAACATAAGTGAGGGAAAGCTAGCTGGTTGGGGCATAACACGCCGCCAACTCCCAAATAAACTTTGGCCAAATCGTTCTTGGCTTTATATGATACCCGCAGCTGTAACAGCTGGCGCTTTGTTGCCTATGCTTTTGGAGGGATTTCTACATATGCCTTCTCTACCTGTTTTAGTTATGATATATGTGCGTTTCTCTCTAGCAATGGTAACTCCTGCTAACATAGAATAGCCTGTTATATTTGCCGTCGAGTCTCTCATTCTACTGATCTGCTGTTCTCCTTCACGGCCCGAAACACAAGCTCCTTGGGAATCGTTCGTATCGATCGGGGCATGTGCTACTATTCTTTACAACGAATATCGTCTCATGGTACCTGGCTTAATATGGGGAGTTACGGGGATCTTATTTATAGGTGTTTCCAGAGCTTTCTTCACCATAGGATCTGATGCACTTGGATCATCGCAAGATACCCGGCGCAACTCTTACCACGGATTTATTGTCATGTCTCTAACACTTGGTATCGTCCTCAGTGTGATAAGTAGCTGGGCTATTGAAAATGTACGGATGGCTTACTCCATTTCTCTTCCGACTTTTGCAATGATAATTGTCAATATCGTCGCTGCCGTCGGTACTGCATTCACGGGAGGCACTCTATTCGCGTACTCGCCAATTTCATTTACAGATGTACGATCGGGGTATTCCAGTATTCCGGTTTCCAGAACTGACGGGTTGGCGTCTGCTACATCTAACTTTTTGGTTCTTTTGACTGCGGCATATACCAGACCTAGGGTGGTCGTCTCATGGATACAACTCGCATCTTCAATAGCAGCAGCGCTGTCTCTTGCCGGCTATACTCATATTCACCTGGTTCTATTGGGAGCCATAAATCTCACAAGCCAACGTTTCTCAGACGCTTTCAATAGACCATCAAATGAGATTCGAAGAGGGAGCCGAGTTTTCACCTTCTGTGCATTGCTTTTGCTCATTATACTCTCCTCGGGGTGCATCTCATCGCTTTATTCATTTTCAATAAACTCGATTCCGCCGTCTTTCCCAACAAGTCTTGATCTCAAATATTCCCCACCTTCTCGTTTTGAAATCGTTGTTGCTATGTATGCCGAATCGCCCGAGTCAGTGAAGCGCATGCTGGATCGTGTCAAGCAGACGACTTTGCTCTCCAACTTGACACCAGATATCATCATCTATACCAAAGACCCGGAGGCGAACCTTGAGGAATTGAAATCATTGACAGGCGCAACGAGAGTCGAGCGCCTGGAGAACTTAGGCAGAGAAGGGGGGACTTATTTACACCACATCGTCAACAATTGGGATAAGCTAGCTGGACAAACTATGTTTCTCCAAGCGCACGCTCACAACATGCGCGAACTACTCCCACGAATAAATTCGTATTTGGTTGCGAATACAGGAATGTTGAGTCTAGGCTTTACAGGCGTGTCGTGCAATTGTAACACGTGCGAAGATCATTGGGGTTGGACAGATTCGTTCTCCATTATCCCATCTCTCTACAAGAAGATATATGGCCAGGCCTGTGACGCGGATACGCCAATATTGCTATCGTACAAGGGCCAATTTGTCGCCTCAGGGCGGAGAATCAGGGGCGTTGACAAGAAGATCTGGAACGATATGCTGGAAGCCATCAACTCGAAAGGCGATGGATGGAGCCATGACCCAAAAGTAGTAGGAGACGCAACTGACACACCTGATAACCCATTCTTTGGATTCACCGTCGAGCGGGTTTGGGGACTGCTGATGCAGTGTGCTACTGATGAGGGTATCGCTGCCAAATGCCCGAGTTTGCTAAGCGGCATGTCCAATGGAGGAGATGTAGAGGATTGTCAGTGCTTGGATCCGTGATGTATGTATGACTGGTGTGATTTTCATGGAGTCTAAAAGGGCAAGTACAATACCAATGGATTTATTTAGCGTGCATAAATAGCGTAGATCAATATTTTAATGGAGTATACGGCTATATACCAAAATTACGTACCTCTCTCTAATCTATGTATGATAGGGCTCGAAGGCACACGGGCAATGTATCTATATGGATTTCCTCCTTTTTTGGTTTGCAAGCTAATAGGGCACGTATGGAAGACAAGTTGATAATGCACAGATAAGACGAGATGAACAACGCATATTTTTGAATTCATACTGCGGACTATCCACTTGGCAAGTGTTTGATTCAGCACACTGTTATTCCCACCCACCCACATCCACGGCTCCCACAAAAGCCTTCCTGGCTTTATGCCTTGCGTAACTCATATAGACCGAATCGGTTTCCAGCCACGTCTTTGAAATACATGTAGAAGCCGTTGTCGCCCTCAGGGGTCTTTTGACCTACGGAGGTTCCTCCAAGGGAGATAACTGTCTTTGCGGTCTGCTTTCCGTCAGCTACTTGTGTTTGTTGGATTTAAAAAAGCTCCTGATGTCTTGAAAGGTGGACTTAGAAGTTTATCTGGTGTAGAACATACCTCATCGATACTTTCAACAAAGTGATAGATGGTAACTCCACAGCCTTGAGCTTGACCGGCTTCCTTACAGGTTTCGGGAACGTGGACGATGCCGCCTGTCAGGCCTGCGATATTCCGAATCAGATCAGACTTTAGCATGGGGTTGGGAAGGGGGCGATGGGAAGGATAATTGAGTCTTGAGAGGATAGGATAATGAACGCACCGGATTTCCCAGCGAAGCTATACATCGCGATCTTCTCGGCCGGGTACTTTTCGGCATCGCTGGGTGCCTTCCACTCCCAGGAAGGGAAGAGGGAGGCGTAGAAGCTCTACAGCCGATCAGTTCAACATCTTTTGTGAGCCGGGAAAAAAACAAAATCATATATAGGGGTTGGTCTGGTTTACTTTGCACGCCTGAACGTCAGAGGCAGGTATCTCAACCCAGCATGGTGTGCCAGCTGGTGGTGGAGCCCATGATTCGGCCATTGCTGAGTGCTGCAAGGTGAGTAGGTAGAATTTTTGATAATGAAGCTCAAGTGAGTAGAGAGATGTACTGTAAGAAAGGAGGGCGGGGTATCAAAAGAGACGGAAGAGATTGGACACAGAGACCTATATATATATACCTATTTCCCAACCACAGCCAAAAGTCATAGCCAAAGTCTAAAGTTACACCGACTCTTCCACTGACTAGTAATCATGCGGCATCCAGAGGTCCATGTTTGAAAGTATAGCCAGCAATTGGCTCTTTGCAAGCGAGAAATGCGTAGGCTGAGACCGGTGATATGGCGATTCTTTGTTAGGACACGCCTCGCGCGCCACATCTGCAACTGATCGTGAACTTTACGCGACCCGAGCGCGAGACCACGTGATTTACATGATAGGTATGAAGTAATGGGAATGAACATGGACGTAATTTTATTTTTTGTCACGTAAGGTAAGACTTAGATCCTCACGGACAGATTTCGCCTTAAAGGAACAACTGCTAGCAATGCCACATCCTACATCTCTGTATAAAGAACATGCGGCGCATAGTTAGGCTCCAGGCACAGACAGACTCAAAGAGTAGTACTTGGATGGAAGCACGTGAACTTCTCAATGGTGTGGTGCCTAAGAGCGCATTTGAGGTTACCAATAACATGGATCCTTTCCGTCAAGTATTATGCAACGACAATTATTGAACCGTCTTCTCGACCACAATATGACCTAACAAGTAGACACTCAACTAACAGCGCAACAATGTCAACGCGAAGAAAAACAAGCAAATGAATAAAGATTGAGGTGTTCACCTATATCAACGAAACTGTGACAATTATCATAGCGTAGGGTAGTTATGATTCATGCCAAGCCATATTAGGAACAAAAATAGGGCAGCGCAGGGACTCACTACTATGCTAGATAGGCGGCAACGTCTTTGATCACCAATCCAAAGCTTTACTTCACAAGGAATCCAGGGACCTTTCAAAGATAGTTAGTTGCTATAGGTTACATGTAAGCGCGGCGTCCAGCTTAAATAATATGACCCAGGATAGGACCGTCTAGGCAGGCTTCAGTCCACCGAGTTGGTGACAATAGTTTATTATTGATATATAATCTACTCTCCTTTCTCTTTACCTAGTACTATTTTATTTTATATTGGTGTATTTTGATTTTTGCTTTTTGCGTTCTCTTCGTTTTTTCCATTATTTCAATATGCTAGAACAGCAATCGTTCTTGTTAAAGGGTGGATTAGAGGTTTCCAAAAGCCGCCTCCTCCAGGCGATTCGGGGCTTGGAAGATGAGAGGTTGACTAGATGCGGAAGAGACTCGAAAACTCATTCGCAACCACCAGGATACGATATTTCAAAAATGGGAAACAGCGTTAGGCAGTCTTCGGATAACCTTTCTGTTGTCCCTGTACGGCTGTTTCATGGAGAGCCTATGGATGATATAGAGGTATCCTGCGGCCGACGTCCGAATAGAAATACCCAGAAAAATCCAAAGGCTCCTTTGCAAAAGCGGTTGCCATCTTTGCGTCGGGAGTATGCAATTAGTGGGCGTCCCGGTTTAGACCCTCGTTTGCTCCAGCTTGAGTCTCTTTTAAACTTCAACATCCTTGAGACTGGCCGATTTCTT
>Ga0247739_10000305_pt1 | contig 17072 bp, 16 predicted proteins | sample UWRJL058202B2_FD_180943 | JGI IMG/M metagenome (GOLD analysis project Ga0247739, IMG submission 180943) | Plant litter microbial communities from Arlington Agricultural Research Station in Wisconsin, United States - UWRJ-L058-202B-2 | ecosystem: Environmental > Terrestrial > Plant litter >...
AGATGCCTGCGCACAGTTTATTGGCGAAATACAGCAGTTTCCACCCGCACACTCGGCCATTAAAGTAAATGGCGAGCGCCTATACGAAAAAGCCCGCCGTGGCGAAGAAGTGGAACTTAAAGCCCGTACCCTAACCATTACCGAGTTTGAGTTAACCCGTATAGAACTGCCCGAAGTTGATTTCAGGGTGGTTTGCAGCAAGGGTACCTACATCCGCTCATTAGCACATGATTTTGGTAAGGCCGTTAATAGCGGAGCTTACCTGTCGAGGTTAAGACGTACCCGGAGCGGCAACTTCAGAATTGAAGACGCCTGGGAGGTAATGGAGTTGGTGAATGTGATAAAAGCACAGCATCACCCAAACCCTCCCCGGGAGGGTTTGGGTGATGCAACAGATGCTGTTAAAAATGGAGGGGCTATTCTATGAAAATCTACCACCACATAGACGACTTTTCACCACTGCCTAATGCGGTAGTTACCATTGGTACATTTGATGGGGTACACCAGGGGCACAGGCAAATTATAACACGTATTAAAGAACTGGCCCGTCAAACAGGCGGAGAAACGGTTCTTTTGACGTTCTTTCCGCACCCAAGGATGATCATCCATCCGGAGGATCAGAGTTTGAAGCTGATTACCACCATGCATGAGCGTGCAGCTTTATTAGAAGCATTGGGTGTAGATCACTTGATCATTACCCCATTTTCGCGCGATTTTTCTAATCAAACCGCCGAGGCGTATATACGCGATGTACTGGTGAAAAGGATAGGTACCCGTACCATCATCATCGGGTATGATCACCGGTTTGGCAAAGACCGTCAGGGTGGCTTGAAAGACCTGCAAACTGCCGGGCCATTATATGGCTTTGACGTAATAGAAATACCCGAGCAGGATATTAACCACGTAGCTGTAAGCTCAACCCGTATACGTAATGCGCTGTTAAAAGGCGATATTGAACAGGCCAATACTTTTTTAGGCTACCCGTTCTTTTTAACCGGTAAAGTTATCCGCGGCAATCAGATAGGCAGGCAGTTAGGCTATCCTACAGCTAATTTACTGGTTGAGGAAAACTACAAGCTCATACCCGCCGATGGCATATTTTCGGCAACGGTGCAAATTGGTGAGGAGACTTTTAAAGGAATGGCCTACATTGGTCACCGTCCTACCATCAACGGCATGACGCGCAATATTGAGGTAAATATCTTCGATTTTAACCGTGATATTTATAATGAAATGGTACAAATGAATTTCCACCATTTCATCCGTAGCGATGTGAAGTTCTCATCATTGGAAGGGTTGAAAGATCAACTGGCGCAAGACAGGATAGATGTGTTGAAGATACTGGAGGAGATATCGATATAGTTTATGGAAAGAGCTGAAGTGTTAGCTTGAGCTTGCCGTAAACTTATTTCATTTTACAATAAATTAATTAATCTTTATAAATTAGGGATTAATTAAATGGTATGTTCTGCCATGAGCTATCATTTATGAACCACGAACTAACACAATGAAGCTGAATCTCGATAAACAGGAAAGTGAGTTTTTAAACCGGGCCATTGCGCACTGGGAAAAAGAAGAACTACTTTCGCCCGATCAGGCCGAAAAGCTTCGTACATCAACCGAGGTTAAGGGGTTCGATTGGATGCGGTTGGCTCAGTATTCATTTTGGGTAGCATTGGTTTGTGGCGCTATAGCTATCGGGTCGCTCATTATAAGCGATAAGATAATTAACTGGCTAAAAGGACTTTATTATACTCCTGATATTGTTATTGCCATTGGTGCGGGTATTATTGCCGTTGCTGCATTCTACATTGGCCAGCGCCGCGAAAAACTTTCTCCCGAACGTGTTTTTAGTAACGAGGCTACCATTTTTACCGGGGTACTATTTACTGCCTGCTGCATTGCCTATTTAGGTAAAACGTTCGACAATGGTTCGGGGCATTACTCCCTGCTATTCCTCATCTCGGTATTCATATACGGTTTTTTAGCCTGGAAGCTTAACTCGCGCATGATTTGGCTGTTTGCCCTGGTATCGCTGGGAAGCTGGTTTGGTACCGAAACCGGTTATCAAACCCGGTGGGCCTATTACTTTTTAGGCATGAACTATCCGCTGCGCTTTGTGCTGTTTGCCATGGTATTGCTGGCCGCCTGCTACTTGCTCAAAAACAAACCTTGGATACAATACTTTTGGGATTTAACCTATGTAGTGGCATTGCTGTACCTGTTCATCTCACTATGGTTACTCAGTATTTTTGGCAACTACGGGCAGTTGAACGACTGGCTGCAGGTTAAACAAATAAGCCTCTACTACTGGGGCATCATAGCCATGGGCGTAGCCGGTGCGTTTACACTGTATGGCCTCAAAAGCAAGGATGCCATTGCCCGCGAATTTGGGATTACATTTGTGCTTATCTTCATCTACACCAAATATTTCGAATATTTATGGAGCCACATTCCCTACACGCTATTCTTTGCTATACTGGCTGCCTCGTTTTGGCTTATTGGCCGTAGGGCTGAGAAGATATGGAATTTAAATACATAGGCTAATTTCTAACCCCCTTTCGCTCAATACAAAAACTAATGTCATTTAATGGTAGTAGAAATCCTATGGGCTATTTCTGAAAGTCTTTTTGTTTATCGCTTAAGTTTCGGTGATTTAATATAATTCTTAAAATAATTTCATGTCATGTTTATTAATATTAAACTGTTGTGCTTTTGTTGTTTAGTATATTCTAAATAATAAAAAATGATGAAACTATATTGGTAATTATTAGTTGTTTAGTAATATAAGTTGTAATTTTGCTATTACAGTTTAAACACTGATATGATAACCAATATACTCAAATATCTCACCGTTGTATGCCTATTAATAGGCATCATGGAATGCAATCGCATCCCGGTGATCTCGGTATTGGGTAAATATTCTAAAACCTGCGAGCAAACCGATAATGGTTGCACCGAAGATCCGGTTAAAGAATCGGAAAACCTGCGTGTAGAATCGGTAAAAGATTACCTGCACGAGTTTACTACTTTCCAGTTTAATGAGCCGGTTTTTGTTGTTGCGGTAAACCCGGTGGCTATTCACCGTGAGGATTTTCCGTATCATTTCTACCCCGACGTGCTTACGCCGCCGCCCAACTGCTAATATTTCTTCGCTTTTAATGATCGTTCGTGCGATCACGTATTGCAGGCCAGCTAATGTGCCGGGCAATAGCATGTTTATATTTTAATTTTTAAGACCCTCAATTTACATAATTATGAAAACTTCAAATTTAATGATGGTGCTTTTTGCATTATCTTCATTTACCTCTGTGGCCTTTGGTCAAACTAAAGTTGCCGATGCCGACCTTAAACAAAATGTAACCCCAATACAGGGTGCATTGAGCACAGTTACACGTCTAGAGCCTGTAACTTATAACTACAACAATGAGTTATTAAAAGGCGTAAAACTGCCTTCGGGTACGCAGTATGGCTTTAATGCCGATAATGTACAGTCGGTTTTACCGGGCGTTGTACGTACCGAAAGCAGGCTGATCCCTGCCGGTAAAGGTTCCATGAAATCGGCTGATATTAAAACTGTTGATTTGCAAAGCCTGGTACCTGTATTGTTAGGTGCCATTAAAGAGCAACAACAACAAATTGATGCGTTAAAAGTCGAAGTGCAAACGTTACGCCGCGGTGGTAATACAGCAGCTGCTATTAAATAATTAATATTCTATTTTTCTTTTTAGCAATGTAAAGGGGCTGTCTCAAAAGGGCAGCCTCTTTTGTTGTTATCAAAAGTATGTCATTGCGAAGAGCGATAGCGAAGTGGCAATCTCCACTTATTGTCATGCTGAGCTTATCGAAGACTTATGAAGGCGGTTAATGCTTCGACAAGCTCAGCATTGATATAGTTTGTAGTGGTCAATACACCTCAGGCTGGCATAGCTCGAAGTAATATATTAAGATGAGCTTTTCGCCCTTACTGCGTTTGCTCATTCAAAAAAGCAATCAGCTTTTCCATGGCAATAGCGCGGTGGCTAATACGGTTCTTTTCTTCCATGCTCATTTCGGCAAAGGTTGTATCATAGCCCTCCGGCTCAAAAATAGGGTCGTAACCAAAGCCTTTTACCCCTGATTTCTCTGTGCGGATGTTGCCATTTACGGTTCCCTCAAAAAAATGCTCCTCACCGTTCCATATTAATGAAATTACGGTAACAAAGCGGGCTTTACGGTTCTCAATACCCTCTAAGTTTTGAAGGGCTTTTGAAATATTAGCTTCATGATTACCATGCTCACCGGCGTACCGTGCTGAATATACACCCGGTTCGTTATTCAATGCCTCAATCTCCAGCCCGCTATCATCACCAAAGCAATTGAGTTTATAGGTGTTAAAAATGTAATGGCTTTTTATCGATGCATTCTCTCTGAAAGTGGTGCCATTTTCTTCAATTTCGTCATGGCAGCCTATATCGGTAAGGCTTTGCAGCAGCAGGCGATCGCCGGTTTTGGCAGCAACCTCTTCAAGTTTGTGTTGGTTGTGGGTAGCAAATATTAAAGTAGCGGGCATGTATCAAATGTTTTTGATCTGGTTCCAGAAGGTCTTTTTGTTATCGTTATTGCTCATCATTTCATCAAAGCTAAATGTAAGCAGGGCTGTAATGTTACTGCCTTGGTGCAGTTGATTTATATTGAGCTGAGGCAATGAGCTTGGTGTAGTACTTGTACCCAGCAGTAAAAGCTTTTTAGGCTCAAAAAACTGCTTAATTGCCTGCCAGCCTTTTTCTGTTTGTTGCGCCATGTTAACTATAGCCACATCATTCAATGCAAAATTAATGCGGGCAAGCGTGCTGGTTAACGCACTTAAATGCGCTTCGGCCATAAACTCCTCGGCCGGGTAATGCGCTAACACTAAAAAGTTTTTTTGATTGCCGCCGAGGTACTTAAATGTAGTTGCGGGCGTTTCAGGTACAGCAACGGGTTGCTGAGGTAGTTCAGATACAGGCTCTATTACGGGAGCCGAAATTACAGGCTCATGATCACCACGGTAAAGGTCTTTATCGGTTTTGAGCAGGTAAATATCTTCCTGCAAAAAATAACTTAACTGAGCTGGCTGCGTATCCGGTTTCACTTTAACAATTTTTAACAAAAATAACTAAAGCAAGTGATGCTTTATGGGCATATTCGCATATTATTATACCACAGGTATATAATGACATATTTATGCCGCCGAAGTGCAGAAATTTTGCGAAATTCGGAGGTTTATTTCAAACTCCGGTTTTGTAACTATATAAGGGGTTCAATTAACTTGTAAATGAGAAAGTTTGTATTAGTTTTTTTTAGCTGTTTAATGATTACCGGTGCCACTATGGCACAAAGAATTACCCTGGATAAGGTAGCAGGTGTGGTAGGTAGCAGCGTGGTCTTAAAATCGGATATCGAATTGCAATATGCACAGTACCTGGTATCGGGCGGGCAGCCTGATGCTGATATTAAATGCACCATATTGGGCAGATTGCTTACCCAAAAGCTACTGGCCCAGCAGGCTGTTATTGATAGCGTTACCGTTACTGAAGACGATGTTGACGGACAAATAGACCGTCGTATGCGTGGTATGATACAGCGTGCAGGAGGGCAAGACAAGCTGGAGCAGTTTTTGGGCCGCTCGGTAATTCAGTATAAGGATGAAATTCGCCCTGATATTAAGGAGCAGATGGTTGCCGAAAAAATGCAGCAAAAAATTACCGAAAAGGTGAGCGTTACTCCGCAGGAGGTAATTCGTTTTTTTGAAAAAACGCCTAAAGATAGTTTGCCATCATACAACAAAGAGGTTGAAGTTGGCGAGATCGTTTTTCAGCCTAAGCTAAGCAAAGACGAAAAGCAATTTTATAAAGACAAAGCTGAAGGTTTACGCACCCGCGTTAAGAACGGTGAAGATTTTGGCAACATTGCCCGTTTATACTCGCAAGATCCCGGTTCGGCACCTGATGGTGGCGATTTGGGTTTTTTTGACCGTCAGGGCATGGTTAAAGAGTTTTCGGCTACAGCATTTAAGCTGAAGGCCGGAGAGATCTCACCGGTATTCGAGTCAGATTTTGGTTTTCACTTTTTACAGGTATTAGAGCGCAGGGGTGAGCAGGTACATGCCCGCCACATATTGGTTAGTCCGGTTACTACTCCGGGCAGTTTAGAGCGCGCTAAAGCTAAGGCCGACAGTATTTATACTCAGCTTAACACCAACAAACAACTGGATTTCTCTACAGCTGCTTCTCTTTTTTCAGACGATAAAGAAACAAAATACAACGGTGGTATGCTGATGAATGCCGAAAACGTATCGGCACGTTCAACCCTCATCCCAACCGATAAACTCGATCCACAGGTGGCACTTGTGGTTGATACCATGAAAGTGAATGGAATTTCGAAACCGCAATTGATCACTACTCAGGATGGTAAATCGAGCTATAAAATATTCTTTCTGCGTTCGGTAACCGATGCGCACAAAGCAAACCTTGCACAGGATTTGCCTAAGATAAAAGAAAACGCACAGGGCGATAAAATTAACCGTACCGTTAGCGAGTGGTTCGAAAAGAAAAGAAAGAGTACTTTCTCTCGCATCGATCCTGAGTTTCTATCGTGCAAGCAATTAAATGATTGGATAAGCACACCAGCAACAGCTCAAGTAAAGGACTAAATATAACACATGTCGTCATACCGTTCAGAAGTAGAAGCCGCTGATGCTTTAAAGCAGGCATACCACAACATAAGAGCCGAAATTGGCAAAGTTATAGTTGGGCAAGATGAGGTGGTTAAGTCCGTCCTTATTTCCATCTTTAGCAATGGCCACTGTTTGCTTGTTGGTGTGCCGGGCTTGGCTAAAACCTTGCTGGTGCAAACCATAGCCCAGGTTTTAGATCTGAACTTTAACCGTGTGCAGTTTACGCCCGATTTGATGCCATCGGACATTATTGGTGCCGAGATTTTAGGCGAAGACCGCCATTTTAAATTTATTAAAGGCCCCATCTTTTCTAATATTATCCTGGCCGATGAGATTAACCGTACGCCTCCTAAAACACAGGCAGCCCTGTTAGAGGCCATGCAGGAAAAAGCGGTTACCGCAGCCGGTGTTACCCATAAACTTGATCAGCCGTTTTTTGTACTGGCAACCCAAAACCCCATTGAGCAGGAGGGTACCTACCCACTGCCCGAAGCACAGTTAGATCGTTTTATGTTTAACGTTACGCTGGGTTATCCATCATTTGCCGAGGAGTTACAAGTGGTTAAAAATACCACCAGTACCAATAAGGTACAGCTTAACAAAATAATAGGCGCTGCCGAAATTGTTGAATTTCAGCAATTGGTACGTAATATACCTATTAGCGATAATGTGCTGGAATATGCCGTGCGTATGGTGTCGAAAACCCGTCCGCAAGGAGAATTGGCCACCGCCAATGTTAAACGTTTCCTTAACTGGGGCGCTGGTCCGCGTGCATCGCAGTACCTGGTTTTGGGTGCAAAGTGCCATGCAGTTATCAGCGGCAAGTACTCTCCTGATATTGAAGACGTACAAGCTGTAGCCAAGCCTATTTTAAGGCACCGTATTGTACGCAGCTACCACGCCGAAGCCGAAGGGTTATCGACTGATCAGATCATCGAGCAGTTGTTTTAAAGACATTAAATATTACTAGTATCATCTTGATCCGACGGCTACCAGAGAAGTTCTGTTGGAATAGATAATAATGAAGCTGTCAGTCTGAGCCTGTCGAAGACTTAGCTAGTGTTCAGGTCTTCGACAGGCTCAGACTGACAATCGACAAACAGACCGATAAAGATATAAAACAATAAACGCCCGTTTGAATCCAAACGGGCGTTTATTGTTTATGGGGGAATAATATGATTTAAGCCTCAAGTTCAGCCAGCACAGTGCGGCCTCCCTTAACTTTATCTCCTAAATTAACGTTGATCTTGGTGCCTAATGGCAGGAAGATGTCCACCCTTGAACCAAACTTAATAAAGCCGAACTGTTGACCTTGCTCTACTTCTTGTCCCTCTTTTACATACCAAACAATGCGACGGGCCAAAGCACCGGCAATTTGGCGAAACAATACGGTAACACCTGCTTCATTTTCGATAGCAATGGTAGTACGCTCGTTTTCGGTTGATGATTTTGGATGCCAGGCCACCAAATATTTACCCGGATGATATTTAAAGTATTTAACCACACCGGCAATAGGATTACGGTTTACGTGCACGTTAACCGGCGACATAAATACCGACACTTGTATACGCTTGTCTTTTAAAAACTCAGGCTCATCAACTTCCTCAATTACCACAACCTTACCATCGGCCGGACAAATTACATGCTGGTTGTGCGTGGTAATATCAAACTTAGGGCTGCGGAAAAACTGCAGGATGATAACGAACAGTAAAAATGAAACGATGTAAATAAACCATTTTAAAATGGCAGCCTCGGGGTAATAAAAGTGTACCAGCGCATTCAGTACAAAAATAAACAGAATGCACAGGGCCATGGAGGTATATCCTTCTTTATGAAAAGTCATATAGCTATTTTATAATAAGATAGCAAAAGTACTAATTAACCCAATTTGCCCAACATATTTATTGATAAAAGAGCATTAATGTTTTTGCTGGCTTTCTTGCAGTTATTTTAATTGAATATAAAATACAGGTAGGCAAATACCACCGGTGCCGAAAGAAACAAGCCGTCGAACCGATCCAGTAAACCGCCGTGGCCGGGTAATACGCCGCCGCTGTCTTTAACGTTGATGCTGCGCTTAAACATCGATTCTACCAAATCGCCCATGGTACCAATGATGCCTATGATGATAGCCATCGATACCCAGTTGCGCCATGGCAGCTCGGTAAAGTAAATACTGATGATATAACCTGCTAAAGCCGCTATGAGGATACCGCCAATAAAGCCTTCCCAGGTTTTTTTAGGCGAATGGCGCTCGAACAGCTTGGTGCGGCCAAACTGGCGGCCTGTAAGGTATGCACCGGTATCGTTAGCCCAAAGCATCAGCAAAAAGGCCATAGGTATGTGGAAGTTAAAGCCTGTATTGGTAATAAAAGCCAGTGTGTGGAAAAAGGTAAAGGGTACAATAGTAAGTATAAGCCCTAGAAAAGTGTAGCCAATGTTGGCAAACGGTGCTAACGAAGTTCGGTACAGTTCGCGTATAAAAACACTAACGAGTGTGGGAGCCAGTAAAAATACAAGCCTGTGGCTTAAAGTGGTATCTAAATAAAATGAGGCGGCAAACACAGCATAAATATAAACGCCGTTAAGTATACCTGTATCGGTATCGGGTTTCAATCCTGCTTTTTTTAGCAATCCATAAAACTCTTTTAGGCACAGTATGGCAAGCAATCCATAAAATACAGAGAAGGTAGCAGAGCCGGCATAAAAAGAGCCCAGCATTACAATAACAAAAACTACCCCGGTTATAGCACGTGTTTTCATAAACTCATTTCATTCATCACCATCAGCTCAATGGCCTGGCTAAAATCTTCTTCGTGAATGTATACCTCAATGCTGCCAAAGTTTTGGTGTGATGATGATTGCCGGTTAAGCAATACAGCGCCTATGCCGTGCTCTAAAAGCACCTGCTTAATTATTTCGGCCTGATAGTAATTTGCAGAAGTGTAGATTTTAACCCAGTTGCGTTCCATTAATACTGCGGGTAGTCGTTTTTTTTGAGAGCCGCTTTGCGGTAACTCCAAAGCAAAGCTACGGTAAATATGAAACTTAAAAAGTATAAACTGTAATTAAACGTATGCTCCCCTTCAGGGTCGATGGTTATTTGCTTGTGCTGGTGCAGGTAAGTAAAAATAACGGCGGTGCCATTGTTAATAAAATGCGCCCATATAGCAGGCCACACACTGCCGCTCCAAACGGTGAAGTAACCAAAAAACACACCCAGCGCAAGGCGCGGCAAAAAGCCAAAAAACTGCATATGAAAAGCGCTGAACAAAGCCGCAGTTATCCATACGGCGGCGTGTGTGTTTTTTGTCCATTTTAAAAAAATGGTTTGCAGCGAACCACGAAACATCAGTTCCTCGGCAATGGCTGTGGTTAGCCCAATGAGCAGGAGCGATTTCAGCATGTCGGCAATGGTATCCATTTTAAGCATTGCAGCCGTAGCCTTTTGGGCCGATTTCTCTGCCGAGCGCATCCATTCTTCAACACCCTTTAAAAAACCGGGTAGTGATAGCTTGCGGTTTATGGTAACCGATAGTTCCATTATAGGGGTGCTGGCAAACATTACAACAAATACGATGAGCAACAATATAACAGGGAAGTTGGTATTAGTACGCAGGTAGGCTTTAGGCTGCTTCATAATAAGCCAGCCAAAAACTACCGGTGTTAACAATATGGGCAGGGTGGTGCCAACAATTTGTAAAAACCACAAATTTTTAATCACCAGCGGCGAATTTACATCCATTTCGGCAAGGGCTTTAAAGGCATCCAGGCCGTAGCGGCCTATAACATAGCCCATACCTATAGCGTTACCCAGGACTAATAAACCCAGCGTTACGCCAACAAAAGTTATAAATTCGAGCGCGGGAGACATCTCCTGTTTATAATATGGTTTTTTGCTGATCATAGAGTTGCCGCAAATTGTGTATTTTTGCAGCGCTTAAATATAAGCCATGTCTGTACAAATAGGAAATATTGATTTAGGAGAGTTCCCGCTGCTGCTGGCACCAATGGAAGATGTGAGTGATCCGCCGTTCCGTTATGTGTGCAAGCAAAATGGGGCCGATATGATGTACACCGAGTTCATCTCATCGGAAGGGTTGATACGCGATGCTGCCAAAAGCCGCAAAAAGCTCGATATATTTGATTACGAGCGTCCTATCGGCATCCAGATTTTCGGCAGTGATATTAACAGCATGCGCGAGGCTACCGAGATTTCTACCCTGGCCAATCCCGATATTATGGATATTAATTACGGATGCCCGGTTAAAAATGTGGCTTGCCGTGGTGCAGGGGCCAGCCTGTTGCAGGATATTGACAAAATGGTAGCCATGACCAAGGCGGTTGTAGAAGCCACCCATTTGCCCGTAACGGTTAAAACCCGCTTAGGCTGGGATGATAACACCAAAAACGTTTACGAAGTAGCCGAGCGCCTGCAAGATATAGGCATTAAGGCTTTAACCATACACGGCCGTACCCGTGCACAAATGTATAAGGGTGTGGCCGATTGGTCGCTCATTCGTGATATTAAGAAGAATGAGCGGATTAAAATCCCCATTTTCGGTAACGGAGACATTGATTCGCCCGAAAAGGCAGCCAACTGGCGGTTGGAATATGGTGTAGATGGCATGATGATTGGCCGTGCAGCTATTGGCTATCCATGGATATTTCGCGAAGTGAAACATTTTTTCGCCACGGGCGTACACAGAGATAAACCAACTATTGCTGAGCGTATTGAGGTTTGTAAAACACATTTGCAAAAATCAATCGAGTGGAAAGGCCCTAAAACAGGCGTTTTTGAAATGCGCAGGCACTATTCTAATTACTTTAAAGGACTGGATAATTTTAAAGAGTTTAGAACCAGGTTGGTAAGTACCGAAAATATTGAAGAGCTGCACGATATTTTGTGGCAAATAAATGAACGTTATACACCCGAACTGGCTTGATTATTGATTTAATAGTATTTTTAACCTTAAACAAATGACAACTACTCTAATTACTGATGGGGTTAAAGTTTCGGTTGAAACTCAATATCAGCCCGAATATTCTAACCCGGCAAACGAACATTATATGTTTGCCTATAAAATACATATCGAAAATTTAAGTGAATTCACCATACAATTAATGCGCCGCCACTGGCAAATATTCGACTCTAACGGTACCCGCCGCGAGGTGGAGGGTGAAGGCGTAGTAGGCCTGCAACCGGTAATTGAGCCGGGCGAATCGCACGAATACATATCGGGCTGTAACCTTAAAACCGATATGGGCAGCATGAAAGGCGAGTACCAAATGCTGCGTTTGCTCGACAATACCGTGTTTGATGCTCAAATCCCCGAGTTTTATTTGATCGCGCCGTTTAAATTGAACTAAAAAGAGCCGCCCGAGAGCGGCTCTTTTTAGTTATTGATCTTAAAGCCCGGAGGAACATAATCTTTGGGTAAATGTTCGGGAGGTATGGTAACCGCGCTCCCATCTCTAATGGCCTGGTACGAGGGCGATAGTATCTCAATTCCGGCCTCATTAAATTTATCCTGTAAATTTTGGTACAGCTCTGAGTAAATCACCGCTTGCTTGCTGGCATGTTTGGTGTAGGCATTTATTTGGTAGGCTACGCTAAAATCATCAAAACTGGTTTGTAACACAAAAGGCTCAGGCTCGGCCTCTAGCATATTGGTAATCTTAGCCGCCTCAATAAGCAGTGCATGTACTTTGCGCCATGGAACATCATATCCAACGGTTACGGTTTTATATACAATTAAGCCTTTATTGGCGGTTTCAATTGTGTAGTTTACGGTATGGTTATTCATTACCATACTGTTGGGTATCGAAATAACCTCATTTTTAATAGTGCGTATGCGGGTTACCAGTAACGATTTTTCGATGATATCGCCGGTTGCATCGCCTATTTTTACACGGTCGCCTATTTTAAAAGCCCGCATATAGGTAAGCACCAAGCCGGCCACTACATTACCCAATGCCCCGGCCGACCCAAATGTAAACAGCACCCCTACAAACACCGATACGCCCTTAAATACAGGCGATTCGGACCCCGGCATATACGGGAATATTACAATAAGCAAAAACGCAAGAACCAGTATGCGCACAATCTGGAATGTTGGATTGGCCCAATCGGTATAAAAGCCCGGTATACGCAATACGCCCCGCTCTATTTCATCCTTTAAAAATCTTAAAAACCTGATAATGTACCTGAACACAATTACCAGTACAATGATGGTAATGAGGTTAGGTATATAATCCCATAGGGCTATCAGTATTTTTTTTACGGGAGTGATGAAATAGCTTAGCAGTTTAACCGAATAGTCTTTGGTCCACGGAAAAATGCCGAAAAGGATAGGCAGGGCCAAATAAACTACGATTAAAATAAAGAACCATTTAATGAGCGTGTCAATAATTAACAGCACGTTCACCGCCCGGTCTGCTGTTAATAATTCATAGTTCTTAATGCGTAAACCTTTAATAAGCTTGCCTTTTTGTGCTATAAATTTTTGCTGGCTCCAGTTAAATATCCGTTGTAAGGCATATATAACCAGTCCTGCTGCAATAATTACAACAAGGGCCAGACCTGCTTCTTTTAGCAAAGTTTGCCAACTGGTTTCGTGCTGGTAATTTTCAATGGCTTTAACAATATGCTCTTTATATAAACCAGCCAGTTTTGCGCGCTGAGTTTCCATCCATACGGCATCAATTTCGGCAATGCTCATAATTAGGATATTACCGTATTGGAGATCGGTGGTTTGTTCTACCTCAATAACCTTAAGCGAATCGCCCGAAAAAAAATGTTCCTCACTTATTTTTTCGAGGCGCTGGGTTATAGCCGTGGCCCTGTCGCGGGCAGAAAAACTGCCCTGCCTGTTATAAACAGAAAAAAGTGTGTCGTTAAAAAACACAACGGGGTAACCCTTAACAATTTTGCGGAGCGAGTCTACCTGTCGTTTTTGTTTAGCCGCCCTAAGCGAATCCTGCCCTTTAAGTTCCTCCAACTCGCGCTGCAGCACCGACTTTTTTAAATTGTCGGTAGATTTGAGCATGCTCAATTGTATCTCCAACGCTTCTTTTTTTAATGAATCGGCTACATGCTCGGCCTGTAACTGCTGTAGCCGGTTAAATTGTGCACCTATGGCTTTATTATGTGTAGTGTCCTGATCCTTTTTTCCGGCAACGGTATCCTGCCCTACAGCAGTTAAGATGAAGAAGTTAAGAAAAGCACACAGGAGAATTTTACAAAGACTCATTAAAAGCAGGGTTGGTATTTACAATAATAACTAAAATAGGTGTATAGTGTTTATGTGGTTTTTCATGTTTGCTCAAGCCGCATAGTAAATGTTAATACTCTGCTAATGCCAATACAGGTATGGTAATTGTTGGTTTTAGGATTGAAAATTAAATGAGTAATTGTGCTGCCCTGTTCCTGAGGCCATCTTATATTATAAATTTATGTTGAATAACTTATTTAATAAGTATATTAGTAGTAGTAAACCATTATAACTTTCATCGCTTTATTTATTGGGGAGAATATGAAGAAGCTCATTCTGTTAGCTTTATTTCTGTTTCCGTATTACTTGTTTGCGCAAACACTTAACGGCCGGGTATACAGGCAGGACACAGATAGTGCCATTGTTAATGCAAGTGTATATTACAGCGGCTCAACAACAGGTACAGTAACCAATAGCAAAGGCGAGTTTATTTTACAGGCCAAAAGCGGGCAAGTGCCGCTTGTTATCAGCTGTGTGGGCTACCAAACTGCCGAGGTTAAAAACTACCACCCCGGACAAGACATTAAAGTTTTTTTAAAGCCTAAGCAATTTGAGCTACAGGGCGTAACTGTAACCTCTGATGGTATGAGCCGCGAAGAAAAGGTGCGCATTTTTACCCGTGAATTCATCGGTACATCAAAATATGCCAAAAGCTGTACCATAACTAATATTGATGATGTTGACCTGTTTTACGATCGTAAAAATAAAACCCTTACCGCCGAAAGCAGTAAACCAATTATTATCAACAATCAGTTGCTGGGCTATCATATTACTTACTACTTAGATCACTTTAAACGCACGCCCACTAACATTGCCTTTGCCGGAAATTACATTTTTAAGGATGTGGCAACGGCTGATGATCAGAAGAAGATAAACAATAACCGTGGTGATGCTTACGAGGGTTCGCGAATGCAGTTTATACGTGCGTTGTGGCACCGGTCAATTAAAAGCAGCGGCTTTAAAATTTACCGAAGCAATTATACCCGTTTAACCGAAGACAGCATTATTGCGCGCGATTCGGCACGTGAGCAGTACCTGTACCTGGCCAAACGGGTAATTGTAGAACAGCGGTTTAATGGAGGCATGCTAACCTATACCTCACTAATCCCGGTAACTAAGTTTTCGTATATTGATAAGGATGGCTTTTATGGAGCTGGCATCCGGTGGGCGGGCAGGCTTGGGTACCAGCGTATTGGCGATTTGCTTCCGTTCGAATATCAACCTCCCGAAAATGAGGTTAAAAAACAGCAAGATAATGATATGCTGGTTAACGCTGTTTTTGATGATGAGCGTGTAGCCAATGCGGTAGGGAGTATAACTATTGCTGGCGATAAAGAACTTAAGCGGTTTAAGGATATAGTTTTAGGTAAAGGCTATTTGCCCAACGATCTGCAATTTGTGCGCAAATGGCAACAGCCCATTTATTACAAAGTGTACGGAAGTATGAATGATAGTACCAGCAATAATTCATTACAGCATAACATCAACAGTTTTTTTAAAAACATTGCCGATGTTACAGGCTTAACCATTGAGCAGAAGCAGGTAGATAGTTTGGTGAATTTTGCCATTATTTTAGGCAATGTAAAAAAGTATTACGCGGTTATTAATGAAGATGCCCGCGAATACTTTAACAGCCATAAAAATGGTACCGGGTATTCAAATTACAGTCCCGATGGCTATAGCCGCACCGCACAAAAAATTGCTGTTGATGGCTTTACGTTGCAACTTACCTGGCTGCATGCACGATCGCAAATATTAAATGGTTTGGGTTTTATAGGCAAAGTAAATATACCCCGCAGCATTTTTTATGATGGTATGAATTATTGGACGCCCAATAAGCCTTTTGAACAGTTTGATACCGATGTAATTAAAACATTATACAATTCTAAAATAATAACCGGCATGCAGGATGCCGACCTGGATGCGGTACTGAAACCGGGACAAATTTCGGTTAAGGCAAATTAAGTAGCTATATTTACGCTTATCATAAACTTCTGCCACCTGCTATGATACGTGTTATTGTTTTAGCCTTATTCACCGTGTTGTGCTGCCAATCGTATGCGCAATCTATTGTAGGTAATGTATACCAGGAGGGCACCAACGATGCAATTACCGGTGCCAGCGTGTATTACAACGGATCGACCACGGGTACGCTTACCAATAACCAGGGCTTGTTTTATTTACAGGCCAAAAGTGGGCAGGTACCGCTGGTAATAAGTTGTGTGGGTTATTACTCAACCGAGGTAACCAGTTACAAACCCGGCGAACTACTGAAAATTTACCTGAAACCCCGGCAAATGCAGTTGCAAGGTGTAATAGTAAAGTTCGATGGTATGACACGTGCCGAAAAGGTGCGCATTTTTACCCGCGAGTTTATAGGCACATCCCAATATGCCGCAGGTTGCAAAATTGTTAATATTGATGATGTAGACCTGTACTATAACGCTAAAACTAAAACGTTAACCGGCGAATGCAGTAAGCCCATTCATATAAGCAATAAGGCGCTGGGCTACAGCATAGCTTATTACCTCGACGGATTTAAATACTCGCCGCAAGGTGTGCAATATTCGGGTAATTCTATTTTTAAAGACATCCACTTATTATCGGCAGATAAAAGCGTAAAACGTAACCGGGAACAGGCATATGACGGGTCGCGCATGCAACTCATCAGGCTGCTGTGGCATGGCAAGGCGCAAAACAGCATATTTAAGCTATATAACGATGCCTACAAACCACTCGATCAGGACAGTATAATCATGGCCGATCTTTCGCATGATAAATACCTGAACCCCAAAAGCCGTGTATGGATAGCACAGGAAACCAGCAAAGGATTGGTTGGAAGCTGGATAACACCCGGTGCTAAGCCGGCATTCATCAACAAAGAAGGTTTTTATGGAGCAGGTTTAAAATGGGGAGGCAAGCTGGCACAGCAGCGCATAGGTGATCTGCTTCCGTTCGAATACCAATCGGCTAAAGAGGAAAATCAAACAGAGACCCCTACCGCTAACGACAACCGCATAAATAAGGCCTTTGGTGTTAATAACGGAGCCATAGCACCCAAAGGCTCGCCCGAAGCCGCTGCACAACAGCTGGCCCTGTTT
>Ga0247739_10000306_pt1 | contig 17061 bp, 16 predicted proteins | sample UWRJL058202B2_FD_180943 | JGI IMG/M metagenome (GOLD analysis project Ga0247739, IMG submission 180943) | Plant litter microbial communities from Arlington Agricultural Research Station in Wisconsin, United States - UWRJ-L058-202B-2 | ecosystem: Environmental > Terrestrial > Plant litter >...
AAGCTATTTCGGAGTTGGATTGATAATATCCGAAAGGAATATCAACAACGACCAAGCTGCGTTGGCGTGCACGTACTACGCTTTGGGCATGGTAAATCATTTGATCTAAGGTGATAGGTAGGGTAGTGGCATGGCCTGCCATTACATTGCTCGCACTATCGCCTACCAATATAATGTCGATACCTGCAGCGTCAAAAATGCTGGCAAAAGAATAATCGTACGCAGTAATCATCGAGATTTTTTCGCCTGCTGCTTTCATCTTTTGCAGGGTATTGGTCGTTACCTTTTTCGCTTCTTTGCTGGTGGACATATCTTGCTGGTTGTAGTGATTAAATCTGCTTGTTAAATTGAGAGCAAGGTTAAATCAAACCGTTCAAATGGCATTCACATTTTAATTGGAAGGGTAGAAAATCAATTTCTTTTATGGAAATAATTATTTCTAATTTGGTATTTTGTTGATAAATAGGGCTTCATTTACATAATTAACCAATCCTTTTAATCATATTCGCAGGGTTTTTCCACATTTTAACAAGTTTCCACGACCTTCTAATGAATTGTAGGATATTTTTTTGTTCGAATTAATACGAAACCTATATTTTTGCACTCCCAAAAAAAGTATGTCGAAACAAGCACTCATCAAACAAGACGGTTCAATCATCGATGCCCTGTCCAACGCCATGTTCAGGGTGCGCCTAGAAAATGGGCACGAGATATTGGCAACGATCTCTGGTAAAATGAGGATGCACTATATCCGCATATTACCAGGTGATAAAGTGGGAGTAGAAATGAGTCCTTACGATTTAACAAGAGGTCGCATCATCTTCCGTTATAAATAAACAACCAAATTGATCAAACGCTGAGGGTTCGTCTTTCGGCAAAATTTTGTGTTATGAAAGTAAGAGCAGCTATTAAGAAACGCAGCGTTGATTGCAAAATCGTTCGTCGCAAAGGCAAATTGTACGTGGTTAACAAAAAAAATCCTCGCTTTAAGCAAAGGCAAGGGTAATCCCGATTTGCTGTAATCAACATCATTTTAAAACGTAAATTTCAATAACAATGGCTCGTATTGCCGGTATCGACCTTCCTAAAAACAAACGTGGTGAAATTGGACTTACCTACATCTTTGGTATTGGCCCAAGTACTGCTAAATATATCTTGGACAAAGGAAACATCGATCATAACAAAAAAGTAAACCAGTGGAACGATGATGAGTTGGCTCACATCCGTAATACCATCACCAACGAATTTAAGGTAGAAGGTCAATTGCGTAGTGAAGTTTCAATGAACATCAAACGTTTGTTGGATATTGCATGCTACCGTGGATTGCGTCACCGTAAAGGATTGCCGCTTCGTGGACAACGTACCCGTACCAATAGCCGCACCCGTAAAGGCAAGCGCAAGACTGTTGCCGGTAAGAAGAAAGCACCTAAGAAATAATTATGAGTTGAAAATTAAGAGTTATGAGTTATTGACTAATGTTCAACTCATAACTCTTAATTATTCATTCTTAACTGAAATAGCTCTGGATAGCTGCGGATAACGCAGCAGGAGGAGTATAACCATCAACATTCACAGATTACCTCTCGCATTTAAAAAATGGCAAAAGCAAATCAACAGAACAGCGCAAAGGCTGCTGCAAAAAAAAGGATCGTAAAGGTCGATGCTTACGGTGATGCACACATCAGTGCTACCTTCAACAACATTATTGTTAGCTTAACTAACAAAACGGGTCAAGTTATCAGCTGGTCATCTGCTGGTAAAATGGGTTTCCGTGGTTCTAAAAAGAACACTCCATATGCCGCTCAAATGGCTGCTTCAGATGCGGCTCGTGTAGCATTGGAAGCTGGTTTGAAAAGAATCGATGTTTTTGTAAAAGGACCAGGTTCTGGACGTGAAGGCGCTATCCGTGCCTTGGCAAACAGTGGTTTGGAAGTTACGATGATTAAAGACGTAACGCCTTTACCACACAATGGTTGTCGTCCACCTAAGAAAAGAAGGGTATAAGTTCTCACATATCTTGATTCGAAATCCCAACACAACGGGGTTTCGAATTTTGTTGTTTGGAAACTATTTCTACATATTTGGAATTTTAATTATAAAGCTGGATACCATACAAATTTTAAGATTTTTACATGGCTTCCGGGAACTCAAAAATCTAAACAGATAAACACATGGCACGTTACACAGGCCCCAAAATGAAGATCAACCGCAAGTTCGGTGAACCTATCTTGGGCAACGCAAAGAATCTTAGCAAGAACAGCAACCCTCCAGGTATGCATGGTGGTACCAAAAAAAGGAAAGCACCAGGTGAGTATGCGCTTCAGTTGAAAGAAAAACAGAAAGCAAAGTATACGTACGGTTTGTTGGAAAAACAGTTCCGCAAAACATTTGTAGAAGCTGGTCGCCGTAAAGGTGTTACTGGTGAAAACTTGATCAAATTGTTGGAAGCACGTTTGGACAATGTAGTTTACCGTATGGGATTGGCCGCTAGCCGTCCTGCTGCTCGCCAGTTGGTAAGCCACAAGCATATCACTGTAAATGATGCAGTGGTAAACGTACCATCTTATCAATTGCAACCAGGTGATGCGATCGGTTTGAAACCTAAAACTGAGCACAACACGTCTTTGTTGAGCGCTATCCGTCCTAAGAGTCCAAAAATCAGCTGGGTAGATTTCAATATCAACGAGAAAAAAGGTGTTTTCATTGCTTACCCTGAGCGTGAAAGTGTTCCTGAGAACATCAAGGAACAACTGATCGTGGAATTGTACAGCAAATAATAACGTGGATGTGGATTTTAGGTTGGTGGCTTAGCTACATCCTTTCATCTACTTTCATGCATCAACGAAAAACTAAAATCGTAAATCGATAATGGCTATTTTAAATTTTCAGAAACCTGATAAAATTGTGTTGCAGAAATCAAATGATTTTGACGCACAGTTCGAATTCCGTCCTTTGGAGCCTGGTTATGGCTTGACCATTGGCAACGCACTTCGCCGTGTATTGTTGAGCTCTTTGGAAGGACACGCCATCATTGGTATCAAAATCGATGGTGCCGACCACGAGTTCGCTACTTTGAAAGGAGTAACCGAAGACGTGACCGAAATCATTCTGAACCTGAAACAAGTACGTTTCAAAAAAACAGTGGAAGGTGACGTTTCTTTCGAGAAAGTTACTTTGTCATTGAAAAACAAAACAGAATTTACCGCTGGTATGATTGGTGATGCTTTGCAAAGTTTCGAAATCATGAACCCTGAATTGCTTATCTGCACAATGGATAGCAGTTCTAAGGTTGATATCGAGATTCACATTGCAAAAGGCCGGGGATATGTACCTGCAGAAGATAACAAATTAAAGGATGCTCCATTTGGTTATGTAGCTATGGATGCCATTTTTACACCCATCAAGAACGTAAAATACGTCATCGAAAACACACGTGTTGAGCAACGTACCGATTACGAAAAACTTTTGATGGATGTTACCACTGATGGGACTATCCATCCGGAAGAGGCAGTGAAGCAAGCTAGCCGCATCTTGATCCAGCACTTGATGATCATCACCGACGAAAACATCACTTTCGACAGCAAGGAAGAAAAGAAAGAAGATGTAGTTGATGAACAATCATTGCAATTGCGTAAAGTATTGAAAACACCGTTGGAGGATCTTGATCTTTCGGTTCGTGCATTCAATTGCTTGAAAGCAGCCAAAATCAATAGCTTGAGCGAATTGGTTCAATACGAACAAGAAGACTTGATGAAATTCCGCAACTTCGGGCAGAAAAGCTTGAGCGAAATTGAACAAGTGCTTGGCGAACGTGGCCTTGGTTTCGGTATGGATCTTAGTAAACTTGGTTTAGACAAGGAAGAATTATAATAATTAGAAATGTGCAAATCAGCAAATATGCTGGTTTGCACATTTTTAATATCTGGATTTCTCATTTGCAAATCTGCATCAGCAAATTTGCATATTATTTAATGGGCTGTAATTCCTGACACGGTACAGCTTTTAAAAACAATCGTCATGCGTCACGGAGACAAACAAAACAACCTCGGCCGTAAAAAAGCCCATCGGGAAGCCTTGCTTAGCAACCTTGCTAGCCAATTGATTACCCACAAACGTATCGTTACTACTTTGGCCAAAGCAAAAGCTTTGCGTGGTTACATCGAACCGATGATCACCAAAACAAAGAAAGCTGATAGTAAAGAGCAAATTACTCACATGCACCGTTTGGTGTTTGCTTACCTAAACAACAAAGAAGCAGTTAAAGAATTGTTTACCGTTGTTGGCCCTAAAGTAGCAAGCCGTCCAGGCGGATATACGCGTATCATCAAATTGGGCATTCGTCCAGGTGATGCTGCTGAGCGTGGTATGATTGAATTGGTAGATTTCAACGAAATTTATGGCAAATCAGCTGCTACACAAACTGCTGCCGAACCAGCTAAACGTACTCGTCGTGCAGGTGGTGCCAAAAAGAAGGCGGATGAATCTACTGAATCTGCTGTAGAGGACATCACTCCAGTAGCCGAAACTGAGGCACCAGCTACAGAAGAAACAAAAAATGCTGAATAATTTATAAAGCATCTTATTTTATTAAAAGGCAAAGTGTAAAAGCTTTGCCTTTTTCTTTTAAAGACAGGTGCAAAGACAGTAGAGCTTGATTTTTAAACCGAATGTTTAATTAAGCAAAACACACATAATTAACTAGAATATTACTAATGACGGTCAGGGAAAAATTATACGGCATCATCTGTTACTACTCCGGCAATTATGGCTGGGCCAGGTGGACAGTCAAAAAAATAATAAAAGAGAAAGGCCCCAACATGAGCGTACTAGATGTTGGCGGGCGGAAAAGTCCTTACACTGCTGGGCTTCCAATGAACCTGACTATTTCCGATATTCCGCAAGAGGAAGGTGTGCGAAAAGATCTTCATTTGGGATTCACGAATAATATTACTGAAAGGCTCAAACACCGGTCCAATGTTAAAGCGGTGGTTTTTGATGATATGACAAATACCAAGCTTTCGCCAGAGAGTTTTGATATGGTTGTAAGCATAGAAGTTATTGAACATGTTCCTGCGGATGATGACTTTGTAGAAAACATTTCTAAAGTGCTGAAGCCAGGTGGGGTGTTTATTGTAACTACGCCCAATGGCGATTATTTGCCAAATGTTGGCAACCCAGATCATATCAGACACTATAAAAAGAAAGAACTGTTTGATTTACTATCCAAGCATTTTAAAAATGTAGAATTGAACTGGGCAGTAAAACATGATAGATGGCATGGCTGGAGTATTCCATCATGGAAGGTTAGCCGACCTATTAAAACGCTTAAGGCGATTGTGGGTGGTAGAAAGTCATACTTAGATACCAAAAATGAATATAAAAGACAGCCCAAAGAGAGCATGCACTTAGTGGGTGTTTGTAAAAAATAGGATACTCATGGAAAAAATGCCTTCAATAGTTGGGCATTTTGTTTAGCATTTATTGCATGATAAATTTAGTATCTTAAAAAATAAATCTAAAAAATTTAGTAAAAAGATTTGGTGGTGTAAAAAAAGCTGTTACTTTTGAGCCATAAATAATTAATTAAACAAGTAAAAAACGAGTACTATGATCAAGCTGCAAGTTATCGGTGGATTAGGAAAAGACTGTGTCGTGAATACAGTAGGAGGAAAGAATGTTATCAATTTTAGTGTGGCGCACACAGAGAAGTTTAAGGATGCACAAGGTGTTGCTAAAGAAAAAACTACGTGGGTAGATTGTGCATATTGGACAGACCGAACTGCTATTTCACCTTACTTGGTAAAAGGCCAAACAGTATATGTAGAAGGCACACCAGAAGTAAGAACGTATCCTAAAAATGATGGTACAACCGGTGCTACACTTTCGGTACGTGTTCAAACTGTTCAGCTTATTGGGGGGAAGCCAGCAGGTTCTAATACAAACACACCAGCTACAAGCTATACTGGAAACACTCAAGCACCAGCTCAATCTAATTATAGCAGCCAACCCACAAATGAAATCAGTGAGCCAATTGATGATTTACCATTCTAATAAATATTTTATAATGAAAGTTTATTCTTTCATCATATTGAAATAACGTAAGGCCCTTTGAAGTTCTCAAAGGGCTTTTGCATAGGAAGAATTACTTTGCGCAAAAGCCAACCATACCTCAGTGAAAAAGACTTTTCTGTTTGTTTGCCTGTTATCTGCTATTAAATATGCCGCCTTTGCACAAGATAAACTTATCCAATTTGTAGACCCATTTATTGGAACGGGTGGGCACGGGCACACTTATCCTGGTGCAACATTACCTTTTGGAATGGTGCAACTAAGTCCAGACAATGGAACACAGGGATGGGATTGGTGCAGCGGTTATCATTACAGCGACTCAATTATCCAAGGTTTTAGCCATCGGCATTTAAGCGGTACCGGTATTGGTGATTTATGCGACATTTCAGTGATGCCAACTATCAATCAAGAAGCTGATACTTCGCCGATCATTAGCAAATTTTCGCATCAACAAGAAACGGCCTCCCCCGGGTTTTATGCCGTTCATTTAAAAGACAAGGACATTTGGGCAGAGTTTACAACCTCACCAAGATGTGGCCTGCACCGATATACATTTCCGGCTTCGCAAAACGCCATGATTCGTTTTGATTTGGGTTTTTCCATAAATTGGGATCGGCCAACCGATTGTTCGTTCACTCAAATTGACGATTCTACTTTTGTAGGTTGGCGAAAGAGTACAGGCTGGGCCCAAGAGCAATGGGTTTATTTTGCAATTAAACTAAGTAAGCCCGTTAAAAATCTGGTACTTTTTGCTAATAATAAAAAAATAGTAGGGGACAAAAATAGCAGCGGTAAAAAGGTAATTGCTTGTCTGTTATTTGATACTAAATCCAATGAAAGGGTAATGATGAAGGTGGGTATCAGTTCTGCTAGCATCGAGGGAGCGAAGGCTTCACTTAACGAAATAAAGAGTTGGGACTTTGAAAGCGTAAAAAAGAAAGCTGAAAAAATTTGGGAAGGAGAATTAGGAAAAGTTCAAATTCATACAAACAACAAGCAGGTGATGAAGACCTTTTATACTGCTTTGTACCACACTTATCTTGCACCTATCATTTTTAGTGATGCCAACGGCGAATATAAAAATGCAAAAGCGCAGGTCACAAAATCTACGACAGGTCTCATTTTTAGTGAAGAAAGCTTATGGGACACCTTTAGGGCTGCAAACCCACTACTTACCATTACACAAACGGAACTGGTTCCCAATATCATCAACAGTTTTATGGCATTTTACGATCAATACGGATCGTTACCAGTGTGGGATCTTGATTTTAATGAAACCAATACCATGAGTGGATATCATGCTGTACCAATTATTGCCGATGCAATTCTTAAAAACATTAAGGGCTTTGATTGGGAAATGGCTTATGTGGCCATGCGGAATAGCGCTATGCAAGACATTAGGGGGACGGATGTATACAAACAGTTTGGTTATGTTCCGCAAGATAAACATGGGCAAAGTGTAACGATCACCTTGGAATATGTGTACGACGATTGGTGTATTGCACAAGTAGCAAAAAAGCTTCGGCAATACAACGATTACGACCTATTTATGAAACGTGCCAGCGGATACCAATTTTTATTGGACCGAAAACTCGGTTTTTTTAGGGCAAGAAATAGTGATGGTCGCTGGGTAGAACCTTTTGACCCATTTTACAGCGATCATGGGGAAACTGCCATGTACATTGAAGGAACTGCATGGCAACATACATTTTTCGTTCCCCATGATGTGCGGGGTTACGCAAGATTGATGGGTGGAAGCGATAAGTTGATCTTGAAATTGGACTCTCTGTTTACCGTGACCAGTAAAATGAATGGAGCAAATGTAAGCAGCGATATTAGTGGTATGATTGGGCAATACGCACATGGGAATGAACCTAGTCATCACATTATTTATATGTATGCGGCACTCGGACAACAATGGAAAACAGCAGAGAAGGCCAGAGAAATTATGGCGACGCAATACGATATTTCTCCAAATGGCTTAAGTGGCAACGAAGATTGTGGGCAAATGAGCGCTTGGTACGTTTGGAGTGCCATGGGTTTGTATCCCATGAATCCGGCAAGTGGCGAATACGTATTTGGAAGCCCATTGGTAGATGACGTTACCATTTATCTACCGGCCAACAAGGTGTTTAAAATGACGGTCAAAAACAATAACAAGGCAAATAAATATATACAGAAAATAACTTGGAATGATGTAGAATACAAGCAGAGTTTTATGAAACATAGTGATTTGATGCGTGGTGGAAATTGGGTAATCACAATGGGTTCAAAGCCATCAAGATTTGGTGTGGACGCAGAAACTTGGCCATCTAGCATGGGCAATTAGTCGACTAACGCTATAACAACTAACAATTTTTAAAATGGACATTGAATCGTTAAGACATTATGCGCTATCAAAAGAAGGATGCGAAGAAAGCTTCCCTTTTGGGGAATCCACATTGGTTTTTAAAGTAAGTGGAAAAATATTTTTATTGATGTCGTTGGATGAACATCCCTTGAGGTTTAATGTAAAATGCGATCCGGATGTGGCTATCGAGTTACGAGAGACATATCCAGAATCGGTGTTGCCAGGGTATCATATGAACAAAAAGCATTGGAACACGATTGTTGTAGACGGTCATCTCTCCTTAAAACAAGTACATGGTTTCATTGATGCCTCCTATACTTTAGTAGGTGGCGGAAAAGACAAAACCAAACAAAAGAAAGCTAAGTAAGAAGATACTTTCAAGTGGCTTGCTTGTTTAAGTTCCCCTTTTTGTTATTGTAAATAACAAATAATAATACTGTAAGTGCAATATTGAGGATGATTGCCAGAATAGACCCTTCAAACCCAAAGGCGCCACCAGTAAGGCTTTCGGGTCCACTCAAGTTCTGTTGCAACATGGGCTTTAGTGCAATACCACTTACTTGGTAGCCCAGTATTGGCCCTTGTAAAAAGTTCCATGCGAAATGAAGAAAAATAGCAAACCACAGATTTTTTGTATAGATGTAGTTGATGCCCAGCATTAAGCCTCCGATAAATATTTCGAAAAATGCTAGAACACTGATACCTGGATTACCTACATGTAAAGCAGCAAAAACAAGCGCACTAATAAATAAGGCAATATGTTTATCGAAGCTTTCCATCAAATTATTAAGCATGTAACCACGTACAATCACTTCTTCAGTAAAAGCAACCATCAGCATGACAGCGAGGTTAAAGAATATGGAATTTGCGTCCACTTCTACGCCTGTAAAATGTAAATATCCTAGTAGCATTAATATTGCTGTGCCAATACCCAACATCGCCACGGAAGCAAAAAAGCCCGTCCATGCATGCCGTTCAAAACCCTTCCAAGCAAAGCCAAGAGAAAAAAATGACTGCCTGTCGATATGAGTGCGAAAAATGGAAATGGTGATTAGGGCACTAATTAATTGAATAGACAACGTAACCAATAAGTTCCCTTCTATCATTTCATTTGGTGAATGATCGACGCCTGTTTGAGCTTTCTGTAAAAGGTTCAGCATGGTACCGGTAAACCAATTGAGGAAAATGGTAACTGCAAGAAAGCAGGCAAAAAGGCATAAAGCCCTTAGCCAGCCAAAAGGAATCAACGGTTTAGGATGTGTCATTTGTTACGAAGTTATTACATTGGTCAGCTCAAAAAGGTCATTATGAATGTATAAAATTCTGGTTGTGAAAGCAAACCATTAACTCCGCTGGCCTGTATTTGATTGGCGTATTGACAATGGCCATTCAATATTTTGAACAATTAGCGCTACTAAAATGAGCAACTGCCCAACAGTTAACGGCATTGGAATTAAAGGTATTTGACCAAGATTAAATAAAATGCCAATGAACAGCGCCCATAACGTAATTGGTTTAAACCTTCTTTTTTCACAAAACAAAAACAGGATTGGGTAGAGTAACAGCATGGAAGTATATAAATTTTTGATGGCAAATGCACACACATCAAAACACCACATGCAAGCAGCTGCAATACACAAGGCCTGCAACAAACCAAAAGAGCGCTGTGTCTTTTTAAGCCAAATGACCGTTACAATTCCAATTGCCAAGCACGCCAATTGCATTATAATCAGTTGGATTGCCTTGGGATAATTTCCCGTAAAATGTTTATGGACAAGATGGTAATTGGCCGTTTCGTCCTTATTTAAATATGCTGCATTGAAGGCGCTTGCATTTATGGCCGAATCGAATTGAACGCCTTCAATTTGGGTGTAAGGCGTTCGGTTAAGTTCGAATACAACATGTTCTTGCCGCGGAGCGCCACTGTAAAATCGAATGCTTTGTGCATAACTGATCCAAGCTTGTTTTTGGGTAGGGTTAATAAAAGCAAAAATAGCGTAGGTAACCGTTGATAAAAAAGCCGCTAAAACGAAGGGGTTCGCTTTTTTATACAGGATCAATGGCGCAAGGAGTATGAGAAAAGTTGGTCGAATAAAAAAGATTATTGTAAGGCATAATCCTCCAATTATATATGCTAAAAGGTTTTTCCGTTTTTCAATAAGCCAAATCGTAATCATCATTAGCGCAGGAACAAACAGATATAGCTGGCCTTGGAAAATATGCTGCTTGAATCCGGCTGTTAAACAAAACAGTGCACCTGCAAGACTAATCAAGCTTTTGTAAAGCCGGCTGGTTGCAAGGTTTATGGCTAGCAGCACCGACGTAACTGCAGATGCCCATTCTAAAAAGAACCAAGATACATTGATTTGATATTGCGGTAGTTCGGCCAAGGGCCCTATCAGCCAATGAAAAGCTGGAGTGGCGGTGGCTACGGAAACAGGAAGATTTTGCGGTAGGTTGGAGTCGTAATACCTCAATGGCAGCCCGTTTTTCCATATGTATAGATAAGGGTCTAGGCCGTCTCGCATAAGCCTAGCTCCGGTTATGCGGTTTCGTAAGTCTTGAAAATTAGGCGTGAGACAATAAATGCTTGTAAAAAATGCATATACCCAAAGTGCTAGAGATGCGTAAAGCAAAATCTGCGTCCATAGCTGCGTATTTTTATTGGATAGTATCAATTTAGTCCTATTTATAAGGCGTTTGCGTTCAAGTTTTAATGCTTAGGGCGACCAAACTATTTCTTTTATACAAATAAATTATAACCAATCTTTTCCGTTACTAATCAGTAGTTCTCAAAATCGCTTTTGAAGTGAAAGGCAAGGTATTGAAATGAGACAATTATAGTGATGAGGAAAATGAAAGGATATTACTTTGACGAGCATATTTTCAATTGCATCCTCTATAAGTTTGGTCATGATTATTTCCTAGAAGTCGTTGGCAATAGCAAACGAAATCAGCGGAATTAACGCATAGGTATCTTTATGCGAAGCGCAGACTGACCTGGCGCTATTAATTTCTTCGCCATTATTAAACTTCTATTTCTGTTAGTAGGTTCACGTTGCCCATAGACATTTATCTGCAATCCTTATCTTGCCAAAAAATATGCATGATGTTCGATAATAACTATCAGTATACCACGGTGGAACGTTTTATGCGCTACGTGCAAGTAGATACACAAAGTGACCCACAAAGCAATAGCCATCCATCAACAGCAAAACAAAAAGACCTTTCCACTATACTGGCCGCCGAATTATTGGCAATGGGTATTGCGGATGCACACATGGATGAATACGGATATGTATATGGCACCATTCCATCCAATACGGACAAATTGGTGCCTACCATTTGTTTTTGCAGCCATGTAGACACTGCCCCAGACTGCAGCGGATATCAGGTAAAACCTATACTGCATAAGGCTTTTGATGGGAAAGATATTGTGCTGCCAGACGATGCAACGCAGGTTTTAAGTATACAGAAATATCCTTATTTGTCTCGCCATATGGGTCAAGATATTATTTCGGCCAGTGGCAATACCTTATTGGGTGCCGACGATAAAAGTGGTGTTTCTGCAATAATGGACATGGCGAACTACCTGATGACGCATCCCGAAAGCAAGCATGGCACTATTAGAATTCTTTTTACCCCTGATGAAGAAGTAGGAAAGGGAACAGCCAAGCTGGATATGAAAAAATTGGTTGCTGATTACGGTTACACAGTGGATGGTGGTGAAGCGGGGGACTTGGAAGATGAAACATTTAGCGCCGACGGGGCGCAAATTATTGTGCATGGTGTAATTGCGCACCCAGGCTATGCAAAAGGTAAGTTGGTAAACGCTTTAAAAATAGCTGGAAGTATATTGGATGCTTTACCAAAGCAGGAATGGAGCCCTGAAACAACCAGTGGAAAAAACGGTTTTGTGCATCCCGTGCATGTGGAAGGCATCGCTGAAAAAGCGACAATTGGTTTTATTGTGAGAGATTTCGACACCAATAATTTACTTGTGCATGAAAACCGATTGGAGCAGCTTGCTCAAAAAATCGTGGCCAATTACCCAGGTGCCACAATGGAGTTTAAGGTAAGCGAGCAATATCGAAATATGAAAGAAGTGCTAGATAAACATCCGCAAGTGGTGGCGTATGCAAAGCAGGCGATAGAGCGTGCAGGATTACCGGTACGGATGGAAAGTATACGAGGAGGAACAGATGGAAGTAGGCTTAGTTTTATTGGGTTGCCTTGTCCTAATATTTTTAGCGGCATGCAAGGTATCCACAGCAAAACAGAATGGATTGGCGTTAGCGATATGAAAAAAGCAGTGCAGGTGTTGGTAAACTTGACCCAAGTATGGGAAGAACAGTCGTAGTAGGCCAGCACTTTTTACGGGCTCATAATAATTGTGAACAAGCATCGTTCTTTTATTATGGAACGTTATTTGCCATTAAGGCGACCAACACAATTTTAAACACTATAAAAAACATTAGACAACGTATTTATGAAAAAAATAATTTTATTTTCTGTGGTAATTGGGATAGCAATTGGATTTTCTTCATGCGGTATGCAGCGTAAATCGGCGTTAATTGATACATCCACAAATATCTTGGAAGAACAGATGACAGCGATGGCTGGTACCGGACGTCAATTAAATGTTGAAAAAAATAATGAAATTGGATTGCTTGATGAGCAAAAAACCATGAATGTTAACAAGTTTGACGAGGCTAAAATAGCGGAGAGCAACACTAATACCTTGGTTGCTGTTAAAACCGTAAAAAAAGCACATTCCTTTACTGAAATGAAAGAAATGGTGAAAAATGGAGAGATCAAGATGGGAGCAAGGGATTTTAAAACACTGAAGAAATTGGATAAACTCTATAAAGGAGATTTTAATAAGTTAAGAACGGATGCATTTGAAATGACGGGCACAGCAAAAATAATAGCCGGTGTAGGTGTTGCTTCGGCATTGATTGCCATTTTTGTGGGTAGCTGGTTCTTTGCATTTTTATTTTTATTAGCTGTTTTGGCATTCTTGCTCAGATGGATAGGTATTATAGATTTTTAATAAATCGCCAACGGAACTTTTCAAAAGAGACTATGCCAAAAACATGGTCTCTTTGCTTTTTTAGAAGTTAAAAAGACCAATGCTATCTATTATAGTGACAATTTTTCTTACTTATCTCAGTTGGCAGCATAATTGCCTCCTACATTTGCACACAATTTTTAACTATGAACGGGAAAGAATTTCAGGAAAATAACGAACAATCTGACAATGGGTCATTTGTAAATGAAGATGGACTTAATCTGTCTGATATTAATGCGGATGAAAACATGGCGGGAACCAACCATTTGAACGAGGCACTAGGTGATGAAGGTGCATTGCAAAAATTGGAAGCCGAAATCGCAGAGCAAAAAGATAAGTATCTGCGCCTATTTGCAGAATTTGACAATTACAAAAGACGTACTGCGAAAGAAAACATCGAATTGCGCCAAACTGCCGGTAAGGAAGTAATTATTTCTTTGTTAGATGTTTTGGATGACTGTGATCGTGCAGAAAAAGTAATCACTAAAAGTGAGGACATCAATGTTGTGAAAGAAGGTGTGCAATTGGTTTTCAGTAAGTTGCGCAGCACCCTGCAATCAAAGGGCTTAAAAGCCATGGAAAGTATCGGTAAAGAATTTAATGCCGATATACATGAAGCTATCACAGAAATTACCGCCCCAACCAAGGAATTACAGGGAAAAGTAATGGATGAAGTTACCAAAGGATATTTTTTAAACGACAAGATTATCCGCTTTTCTAAAGTGGTAGTAGGAAAATAAAAAAGTATAAGGCATGAAGTACTAAGTATAAAGATTGGAAGTACTTGAATGTTTTCACGTTGATACTTTGTACATAGCACGAAAAAGATATATAGGCATACGTACTAAGTAAGGACGAAGGCAGAAATCATGGTCTTTATACTTAATACGCAGTACTTGGTACTTAAAACAGACACTTTTTATGAGTAAAAGAGATTTTTACGAGATATTGGGCGTGAGTAAAAGCGCTTCGGCGGAGGAAATCAAAAAAGCTTACCGTAAGGTGGCTATGCAATTTCATCCAGACCGTAACCCTGGCGATAAGGCGGCGGAAGAAAAATTTAAGGAAGCTGCAGAAGCGTACGAAATATTAAGCGATGCTGACAAGAAAGCGCAATACGATCGTTACGGTCATGCGGCTTTTGGACAAGGCAGAGGCGCCGGAGGTGCAGGTGGTTTTGGTGGCGGAATGAATATGGATGACATATTTAGCCAATTCGGCGATATTTTTGGTCAAGGTGGTTTTGGTGATTTCTTTGGCGGTAATCAAGGTCGTGGCGGGCAAGGCCGTGGACGTGGCAGCCGCGGCAGTAACCTGCGTGTAAAATTGAAACTCAACTTTGAGGAAATTGCTAAAGGTGCTCAAAAAACAATCAAGGTAAAAAAATATGTATCCTGTACAACCTGCGATGGCAGTGGTGCAAAAGATAAAAGCAGCGTTCAAACTTGCGGTACTTGCGGCGGAAATGGCCAAGTTAAAAAAGTTACCAATACCTTTTTGGGCCAGATGCAAACCGTGGCTGCCTGCCCTACCTGTAATGGCGAAGGAACGGTGATAGCGAATAAATGTACTGTTTGCAAAGGCGAAGGCCGTGTGTACGGAGAAGAAACAGTGACCATTGATATACCTGCAGGCGTACAAGAAGGAATGCAGTTAAGCGTAAGCGGCAAAGGAAATGCAGGCGAACGAGGAGGTGCAAATGGCGATCTACTTGTAATGATTGAAGAAGAAGCGCACAAGGAACTGCAAAGAGATGGATTAAATGTGGCATACGAATTACATATTACTTTTCCACAGGCGGTTTTTGGCACTGAAATTCAGGTGCCCACAATTGATGGCAAAGCAAAAATCAAAATTCCCCCGGGAACGCAAAGCGGAAAGATATTCCGCCTCAAGGGCAAGGGATTTCCATCGGTGCAATCTTATGAAAAAGGTGACCAACTGATTCATGTGAGCATCTGGACGCCGCAGCATTTGAGTACAGAAGAAAAGTTAGCACTGGAAAAAATGCAGACCAGTAAAAACTTTGAACCCCAACCAGAAAAAAGCGGCCGTACTTTTTTTGATAAAGTTCGAGAAATGTTCGGTTAAGAAGCGATATTGTATAAAGTTGCAAGAGGCCAGTTTCATAGAGACTGGCCTCTTTGTATGTGTCTCCTACATTAGAACTAGCGTCTATTTGCAGAATGCGCAGGTTACTATTTGTACAATATATATAGTAAAAAGAAATTATCACTGGTCAACAGTATTTCACAAACCAATTAGTTTATCCGGTACACTGGATATCTTAAATGTGCAGGTTCATAGTACGAAGACTTCTTATAAATCCAATTAAGTTGTGCTGAGGCATTTGCTGCAAACGCAGTATCAGTCCTTCTTTTTTCTTCTAGTTCTACCTTTAATGGGGGATTTGATTGCAACACGTTAGCAGCTACATCGTCCCATCTGTAATCACTATACCCTTCTTTTTGCTGTAATACCGCATCAAAAAAGTTCCACGCAAAAAAGCTGTCATCGCCTTTAGGCTCCAACATTTCTACAAGATAACGTTTGGCAGGTTGCGCAGTAGCAATGATATAATCGCCTTTTAGGAACAAGATTTTTTGCTCCATGACCGTTGTTTTTACATCACTATTTTTATGATGTTTTTCATACGGTCGGGGAGACGTTTTATAATCATCGATGTGATAGGCTTGCACAGTTATAAAAGAGTCCGCCGTTAGTTGCCGCATCTTAACACCATTTGTTTTTAATATATCTAGCACACTATACCAGCCTTGCGGTATCACATAATAAGCAGGAGCAACAATTTCATTAACGCCATTGAACCAATCAAAAAATTGAACTTTTTTTGAATAAGGTTTATTGTGGTCGTAGTACATCCTTTGTAAGCCCGTGGCTTCGCTCGGTTTAAATGCTTGGTCGTATCCTTTGAAAGTTATATAAGAGTATTTTGATGAGTCCACGACCCATGAAAGTGGAAACAGGTCTTGTTTTAGCAAGGCAGTTTGTTCGGCACTTTTGGCCATTTTTAATGCTGCCGCTTGTTTGGCAGCCTCTTCCATAACGGTTTGCATAAATGCATAGGTAGCAGTTACCCTGTCTTTATACGGCTTTAACATATGTGTTTCAGGTACAAAACCAATACACTGCCAAAGTGCTGCATAGCCGCTGCTGTAACGAGGTGGATCATAAAATTGTTCCATGCCTTTATCTGGCCCTTCGGTGCCAAAGTCCACATATGGGCACATATCCCAGCCCTTAGCTGTCATGCTACTGTATAGCGCTGGTTCAAAACTTTTTTTCAACCAATTTCCAAGTGTTTTGCCCAACTTATTGTATTGCGTGGTAAGCATGGTCATCGTATGTTGGTAATCGGCACCATCACTTACATGGTTGTCTATAAGTATATCAGGATTTAAATATTGAAAAATTGCTGAAAATGATTTGGCTTCTTTACTGTCGTTTTTGGTAAAATCCCGGTTGAGGTCTAAGTTTTGGCTGTTTCCCCTAAAGCCATAGGCTACAGGGCCGTTCTGGTTGGCCCTACTGGTAGTGCCTCTGTTAAGAC
>Ga0247739_10000307_pt1 | contig 17053 bp, 11 predicted proteins | sample UWRJL058202B2_FD_180943 | JGI IMG/M metagenome (GOLD analysis project Ga0247739, IMG submission 180943) | Plant litter microbial communities from Arlington Agricultural Research Station in Wisconsin, United States - UWRJ-L058-202B-2 | ecosystem: Environmental > Terrestrial > Plant litter >...
CAATTTACCAAGCCAAATTTGCTTGGTGCAAACTCCGTGAAATGGTAGAAACAACTACCGCAGTACTGGATAGTTTGTTTCAAAAAACACCATTTCTTTTAGGATATTTTTCACATAAAAAAATGGTGCCCACATATGTCTTATCACGTTCAACAAAACCCACCACAACGCACACTCGGGATTTTTATTGTTATCGCATTCCATGCACTATTGATTTGGGCATTAGCCAATGGTCTTGGAAACGTGATAACAACGGTCTTCACTCCAGATCCTATTAAAATTGCGCAAGTTAAAAATCCTGTTATACCACCATCATCCGTGGATCCGATTGAACCACAATTGCCTAAAGATAAAATTTTTGTTGATCCCAATACACCTTTCATCAACGTTGAATCTGAAACAGGACCTGTTGTAACTGAAGGAGATAGAGGCGAACCAATCGCCCCCATTTTCTCCGGCATTTCTAAACCAAAACTTCTTAAGGCGACCAAACCTGATTACCCGTCCGCAGCATCTCGGTTAGGTGAAGAAGGTGCAACAGGATTAAATTTATTTATTACACCCGAAGGGCGCGTGACTGAGGTACAAATATTTTCATCTAGCGGTTCACCTCGTTTAGATGAAGCAGCCGTAAAACATGCAAAACGCAATTGGTCATTTTCTGCATGTACTGAAGGAGGAAAAGCTGTCGGCTGTTGGTTTAAAACCAAATTAGTCTGGCGGCTTGAGGACGCTACGCGGTAAAAATTTTTAGACTTCTTTAACACCAGAGGGGCCTATGCCTCCTCTGGTGTTAAAGAAAAATTTAAGCTCTTCATAACGATCATTTCATTTTAATTAAAACTGAAAATTACTCTATATTTAACTGACCCGATGAGTTTGATCCCCAACCCACCACTGAGTCGTCTTGTTTTATAACAAGACTAAAATTATGTCCTGCACCAAAATATTTAATCTCACCCTGTAAGTTAGTTGGAATATTTGTTTGCGAAACCGAATAATTGTCAAAGATGAATAGAGTACCGTCATTTTTTAAACCAAGCACATCAAAACCACCCGCACTTATAGCGATGACATTTTCCGCTTGTGCATAAAAAATACTGGATTTCTTCCATGTTACAAGCGTGTTATTACTGAGAAGCGCAGCATTAATATTAGCACCTGCGCTAATTGCAATTACTTTACCTTGAATTTCTTCTGGAACAACACTCGACTCACCGTCACCCCAAGCAATAATGCGCCCTGACTGCGTTAACGCCAGACAATTATCCCAACCCGCACTAATGGCTACAATATTTGACAATGCCTCCTCCGGAACTGCTGTCGGGTTATTATTACCTCCCCAAAAAGATGTCCCCCAAGCATAAACTCTTCCCTGACTTGATAACGCCAAACTGTGAAGCGCTCCCGTATCAATCGCAACAACAGCACCTTGAATTTCGCTAGGTATATCTCCTTGAATATTTCCCCACTGGACAATTTCACCATTATTTTTTAACGCCAAACTGTGGCCATTACCACCAGCTACAGCTACAACATTTGAACTCGCTGCTGAAGGAATACTAATTTGCCCACCCAAATTAGCGCCATAGCCTTTTACTTCGCCGAGAGGGCTTATTAATAGAGTATGTCCAAAACCTCCCGTGACTTTCGCTCCTGAAGGAATTATTGGAATGTCTAGGGATACCAGAGGATAACTAATTAAGCTTGATGAACTTAGCGAGCTCGAAAAGCTTGAACTAAACGAATTTGAACTGGATGAGATTGTAGAAAATTGAGAACTAAGTGATATGGAAGAAGTTGATGCACTAGATATATTTGGAACACTTGACAAGGAAGATGAAATTGTAGAATCAGAGACGCTCACTGAGCTTGAAATAAATGAAACCGCCGTAGCAGAGCTAGGATTATTTGATTTACTTCCTCCATCACCTCCGCACGCCGTTAACAGCATCGAAAAAAAGCATGCCGAAAAAACTCGAGTAATAAACTTAAGCATTACTAACAACTCCTTCAAATGAATAATTTTTCCAATAGGTGACTTGATATTAATGTCAGAACCTAAAGCTAACCTACAAACACTCGCGCATTTCTAAACAAACGCAACCATGCGCCGTCATCTTTCCAATTGTCTGGGTGCCATGAATTGCTCACTGCACGGAACACGCGTTCGGGGTGCGGCATCATAATTGTGGCGCGGCCATCTTTGCTGCTCACGCTGGTAATACCGAGTGGAGAGCTGTTTGGGTTGGCAGGATAAGTTTCAGTAGCATTGAGATTGTTGTCGACAAAACGCAAGGCAACTGTCCCGCTTTCAGTACAGGTTTTTAATGCATCTGAATTTGCAAATTCTGCATAACCTTCACCATGTGCAACGGCAACAGGCATATGCGAACCGGTCATTCCTTTAAACAAAACGGATGACGATTCTTGCACTTGTACCAAACTGAAACGCGCTTCAAATTGTTCAGAAAGGTTGCGCACAAAACGCGGCCAGTGATCTGCGCCGGGAATTAAATTTTTCAAATTCGACATCATCTGGCAACCGTTACAAACACCCAAGCTAAAGGTATCTTCGCGGTGGAAAAATGCTTCGAACTCATCGCGCACTTTATTGTTAAATAAAATTGTTTTTGACCAACCTTCGCCTGCGCCTAATACGTCGCCGTAAGAAAAACCGCCGCACGCAACTATGCCTTTGAAGGTATCCAGCGATACGCGACCAGATAACAAATCGCTCATATGAACGTCAACAGCTTTGAAACCGGCGCGATCAAATGCCGCCGCCATTTCTACGTGACCGTTTACACCTTGCTCACGCAATACCGCTATAGAAGGACGAACGCCAGTGTTGATAAATGGTGCTGCGATATTGTCATTGATGTCGTAGGAAAGTTTTACGCTCAAACCTGGATCAGATTTTAAGATGCCTTCAAATTCAGATTTCGCGCATGCTGGGTTATCGCGCATGGCTTGGATGCGGTAACTGGTTTCAGACCAAAGGCTTTGTAAAACAGCGCGTGACTGATCAAATAATTGATTGCCATTTTGCGTAATTCGAAGTGTGTCTTCATCGTTTAATTGGCCGATCACTTTTGCGTGAGTTACGCCTGCGGCAAAAAAACGAGTCAATACAGTTTCAGTTTTATCGCGCGCGACTTGCAACACTGCGCCGGCTTCTTCGCTAAATAAAATCGCCAGTACATCTTCACCCAAACAATCCAGATTCAGATCGACGCCTGTGTGCCCAGCAAATGCCATCTCTGCCACTGTTGCAAACAAGCCGCCATCGCTGCGGTCGTGATACGCAAGAATTTCGCCGTGAGCAATAGAAGTCTGCACTGTATTAAAGAAACCTTTGAGCTGCGCACCTGAATCTAAATCCGCTGGAACATCGCCCATTTGATTGTAAACCTGCGCGAGAATCGAACCGCCCAAACGGTTTTTACCGTTGCCGAGGTCAACCAAAATTAAATCGGTTGCGCCTTTGTCCGTGCGCAGCTGTGGAGTCAGGGTTTGACGAACATCAACTACTGGCGCGAATGCAGAAATCACCAAGGAGAGAGGCGCAGTAACTGCTTTTGCTTTGCCGTTTTCCTGCCATGCAGTACGCATGGACATAGAGTCTTTGCCAACCGGAATCGTGATGCCAAGCTCAGGGCACAACTCCATACCGACCGCTTGCACAGTGCGATACATTTTTTCGTCTTCGCCTTTATGACCTGCAGCGCACATCCAGTTGGCCGACAGTTTTACGTCGGATAATTTTTCGATGCGAGTTGCCGCGATATTAGTAATCGCCTCCGCAATTGCCATACGGCCAGACGCCGGGCCATCCAACAACGCAAGCGGTGTGCGCTCGCCCATGCTCATGGCTTCGCCTTTGATGCTGTCGTAACTTACGGTGGTAACCGCAACGTCAGCAACAGGAACTTGCCATGGACCAACCATTTGATCGCGCGCAACCATACCTGTTACCGAGCGGTCGCCAATGGTGATCAGGAAGCTTTTGCTGGCAACGGCTGGATGCTTGAGCACACGCTCAGCGGCATCGTTGATGTTGATGTCTTCAGTAGAAAAATGGCTTGTGGCTGGTTTGTGAGACTCAGCGCTGCGATGCATTTTCGGCGGCTTGCCAAACAAAACTGACATCGGCAGGTCGACCGGTTTTGCATCGAAATGTTTGTCGTTTACTAACAAATGTTTCTCGTCAGTAGCTTCACCGACTACCGCATAGGGGCAACGCTCGCGCTTACAAATGGCTTCAAAACGCGCCAAATCTTCAGGGTTAATCGCCAACACATAACGCTCTTGGGATTCGTTACACCAAATCGCCAGAGGGCTCATGCTCACTTCATCGTTAGGCACATTGCGCAATTCAAACTTGCCGCCGGTGCCGCCGTCTTTCACTAATTCCGGGAAGGCGTTCGATAAACCGCCAGCGCCCACATCATGAATAAAGGCAATAGGATTTTTTTCGCCCTGCTGCCAGCAGCTATCAATAACTTCCTGACAACGACGCTCCATTTCCGGGTTTTGACGCTGCACTGAAGCGAAATCCAAATCTTCTGAGGACGAGCCGGAAGCCATGGACGAAGCCGCGCCGCCGCCCAAACCAATTAACATAGCCGGGCCGCCAAGCACGACTAATTTAGCGCCTGCGGTGAAGGGAGTTTTAATAACGTGTTCGGCTTTGATATTCCCGTAACCGCCCGCCAACATAATTGGCTTGTGGTAACCGCGACGCTCGCCGTCAAAGTCTTCTTCAAAAGTGCGGAAGTAGCCGCAAATATTGGGGCGACCGAATTCGTTGTTAAACGCAGCGCCGCCGAGTGGGCCGTCGATCATGATATCGAGTGCAGTCACAATGCGGCCTGGTTTGCCGTAATCCTGCTCCCAAGGCTGAATAAAATCGGGAATCTGCAAGTTGGAAACGGTAAAACCATTCAAACCAACTTTTGGCTTGGAACCACGGCCTACAGCGCCTTCATCGCGAATCTCACCACCAGAACCTGTACCCGCACCCGAGAATGGCGAAATAGCGGTTGGGTGGTTGTGAGTTTCTACCTTCATTAATAGGTGGATAGGTTCCTGGTTGTATTCGTAAGCTTTGGTTTCTGGATTGGGATAGAAACGGCCTGCTTCATGACCAACTACAACGGCGGCATTATCCGAATAAGCAGAAAGCACATCTTCACCGCCAACCTCATTGGTATTGCGGATCATCTTAAACAGGCTACGCTCTTGCTCAACGCCGTCGATAGTCCAGGAAGCATTGAAGATTTTGTGGCGGCAGTGCTCGGAGTTGGCCTGCGCGAACATCATCAATTCCACATCGACTGGATTGCGTCCGAGGGTTTTGAAGGCATCTACTAAATAGTCGATTTCATCATCAGCCAAGGCCAAGCCCAAAGACCTGTTGGCAGCTACTAATGCATCGCGGCCACCGCCCAGGATATCTACGCTGGTTTGCGGCGCTGGTTCTTGCGAAGTAAAAATTTGTTCGGCCTGAACGAGACTATCGAAAACGATTTCAACCATGCGGTCATGTAGCAAAGCAGTGATCGCCGCGCGATCGGTAGCAGAAATCGAACCTTGCACATAATAAGCAACGCCGCGTTCAACCCGCTTTACTGAATCCAGACCAGTATTCTTTGCAATGTCCGTCGCCTTGGATGCCCAGGGAGAAATAGTGCCCAAGCGCGGCACCACTAAAAACAGTTCGCCCTCATGGCTGACAGTGCCCTCTACCTTTGGCCCGTAGGTTAACAACTGTTGTAGCACTTTGGTTTTAGCGTCGTTCAAGGGTGCTGACACATTAACAAAATGCACAAATTCAGAGGAAATCCCGGTAGCGGCTGGAACCAGTTGTTGCACAGTGGTCAGCAGTTTTTGGGTACGAAAACTAGAAAGAGCGGGGGCGCCACGCAGAATCAGCATAGTGATTTGAGCCTCAAGCGTCGGGAAGTGAATATAAGGAGCGAATTAACGAGGCGCGCATTGTACTGGATTTATGGGCTGGCCGGAATTGATATTGCCGATGAACCTGCAAACACAGGTAAATATCCTTGTAGAATTTTGTCCTTTATTAAAATGGAATGTGGGAGACGGTAAAACTCTTTATTTTGATAAACAACTCAGGATTTAATCCCCAGCTTATTACATATCCTATACAAACCATCATTGAGCGATATCCGGATATCCGATGAATGGCCTCATTTTTCCATGGTTTTATCTGGTTTTTTACAAAAAGTTCTAAGAAAAACCGCCAGTTTTATCGCAAAAGACCACAAAAATGGCGCCAAAATATCTAAAAATGCACTTTTTTTCTACTTTTTTTATACTAACAAAGCGATCAAGCACATTTTTATAACTATCTGTTTTTACTTAAATTTTAAAATATTTTGACCACTTTTTACCCTGCTGCCTACCCTACTTATGCTCATAAAACAAGCTATGCAGCTCTGTTTCTTGCCTTTACCATGGCTCTTAGTTGCACGGGTCAGCAATGGACTAGATTCGGCATGAGTGCATATACGAAGTTATTTCCCCATTTCGGGCGATGCAATTCAAATACCGGAGGCAACCTTATGGCCGGAACAAAATTTACGGATGGCCGAAAACGTAGTACTGCTGTAAAGCGATTTTCTATAGCTAATCTTTTAATTGCTCTACTGTTACTTTGCACTGCTGGATTATTAGTTCGCAGTGCTCCCCCAAGTAAACTCGAACAAGTGCGCAGCGCAGGTGAATTGCGTGTACTGGCACGCAGTGGCCCTATTAGTCATTATCAAAGCCCTTTAGGTATAACGGGTTTTGAATATACTTTGCTCAAAGGCTTTGCTGACGAACTGAATGTTAAGTTGGTTCTTAAAGATGAAGCACCCGTTGAGCACACTGACGAACCGCAATTTGACCTCGCAAGCCCTAGCGTGCTAAATCCTGCTACTACCAAACAGCAGCTTAGTTACAGCACTGCATTTATGGATCTAAGCCTGCAACTTATTTACAACACCAATCAGGCAGCGCCGTCAGACATTACAGCACTCGCCGGCAAAACTGTTTTGGTGGTGAATAAAGCATCTGTACCTATGGCGTTACAGGAGCTTCAACAAGCTATGCCAGATATTCACTGGGAGCTGGTTGAAAACGTAGAGATGACTGACCTGCTTGAAATGGTTGAGCTTGGTCATGGAGATTATGCCGTTGTCGATTCTGCGATTTTTGATATTCACCGCTATTCCTATCCACACACCCAAGTTGCGTTTGATATTAGTCAGCCCCAATCACTAGCGTGGGCATTTACTCAATCGCGCGACAAAACGCTTTACGACGCAGCACAAAGATACCTTGCAAGAATTAAAAATAGCGGCGAGCTTGCCAAAATTTCTTCACAGTTTTTTGACCAATTTATCGAAGTAAATACCGACGATGCGTTGATGTTCAGCATACGCTTTGACAAACGTTTTCCGCGTTGGGCTGAAAGTATAAAAACGGCAGCCGCGCAGTATAATCTCGATTGGCAATTGATCGCATCAGTGGGTTATCAAGAGTCACAATGGATTCCGAACGCGCAATCTTTCACCGGTGTTCGTGGTTTCATGATGTTGACACCGAGTACGGCGCAAGAGCTAGGCGTTAAAAATTTAGAAGATCCTACACAAAGTATTTTTGGCGGTGCGAAATATTTGCGCTATTTGATGGATACATTGCCAACCAGTATTCAGGGCGATGATCGTTTATACATGACACTCGCTGCGTACAACCAGGGAATTGGTCATTTGGATGATGCAAGAGCTTTAACCCGTCGCTTAAAAGGCGATGCAAATAGCTGGGCAGATGTGAGTCAAGCATTTCCGCTTCTCGCAAAACAGGAATATTACTCTAAAGCAACTTACGGTTACTCGCGCGGATGGGAACCCGTCAATTACGTTAAGAAAGTTATAAATTATCAAAAAATTCTCGCCTTCAAAGAACAACAACAACAATTGCGTATCGCAACTAGCACTAATAGTGACGGCTTGAATGCGACGGCTGTAGCGCAGGAAAAAAGTGCTCTGGAAAAATTAAATCAGCTTCGCTTGAGCAGCGCCTCCTCCCTCTCCTTTTTGTAATCAAATTAGATGTAGAAGAATGCCGCGAAGTGTCGCGGCATTTTTTATTTTCAATAGCAGTTTTTTTCCAACTTGGCTTGATCAAATTAGTTGCTAAAACCATCTTAAATCCAACTGGAAACAGGATGTTATGTTTTGTAAAATCTGTGCGTTCATAAAGTTATAATCACCTAGACTATAAGTCGAAACATAACAATTGAGGTTTAACCATGTTCATCAACTTCGTGTATAAGCGCTACAGCGGCTTATTATTTCTCGTTTTTCTTTTAGCTTGCAGACCAAGTAGCGCTGACACACTTTCACTCAACGATAAAGATTATTTCGAGCGACAAGGCCTAAACGTTTTGGTGTTTAGTAACTGGTACGACGGATTATTCAGCGACTCCAAAACCAGCGGCATAGAATTAATTCACCACGGCCTGCGCACTGCAACCAACGGTGATGTACGTTTAAACGCAACACCCGAACAGTGGGACATGATTCCGCAGTTTAAAGAGCGCAAAGTAAATCGCGCTGAACAATCTATAGAAGCTTTTATGCAGTACCCCAATGAGAAATTTGATTTCTCAATCAAAGTGACTAAAAACGAAAACGGTGTTCACATTGCGGTTAATTTACCTAAACCATTGCCAAGCTCTTTAGAAGGTAAAGCTGGTTTTAATCTAGAGTTCCTACCCTCCGCTTATTTTCATCAAGCCTTTATTATGGATGCCACCACCGGCACATTCCCAATTTACCCAAGTGGTGCAAAAGAAGTTAATGACCATGTCGAGCCAACCCTATTAGCTAGCGGAAAACATTTGGTGCTTGCACCTAATAATACGGAACGCAGAGTTAGCATCGAATCCAATTCAAGTGTATTGGAACTTTATGATGGTCGCAGCAAAGCACAAAACGGTTGGTTTGTTGTGCGTAGCAAAATCCCCGCAGGCAAAAGCGGCACAGTTGTAGAGTGGCAATTAAATGCTGACACTATTAAAGATTGGGTGCGCACTCCGGTCATTGGGCATTCACAAGTCGGCTATCACCCAGCGCAACAAAAAGTTGCCGTTATCGAATTAGATAAAAATGATAAAACCAATCCGCCCGCAAAATTATTTAAGATTGCTGCCGATGGTACCGAAGCATTAGTGTTGGAAAAAAATCTGATTAATTGGGGTAAATATTTGCGTTACGAATATCGCCAATTTGATTTCAGTAAAGTTCAGGAAGAAGGACTCTACAAAATTGTATATGGCGATCAACAAGCCGGGCCATTTCGTATTGCAAAAGATGTTTACACCTCCGCGTGGTTCCCAAGCTTGGATATGTATTTGCCTATTCAAATGGATCACATGACTGTTAACGAAGCTTATCGCGTATGGCATGGTGCTTCTCATCTCGACGACGCATTACAAGCACCACTTAATCACGAACACTTTGATCTTTACAGACAAGGACCAACTACTGATACGCCTTACAAACCCGGCGAACACATTCCTGGTTTAAATATTGGCGGCTGGTTTGACGCAGGCGATTACGACATACGCACACAAACCAATTATGATGTAGTCATGAATTTGGTGAATACTTGGGAGCGTTTCGCCATCAAGCGTGATGTAACAACTGTTGACTACAAAAAACGTTTTGTTGATTTGCATGTAGGTGATGGTAAGCCGGACTTGCTGCAACAAATAGAACATGGAACCCTGGCGTTGATTGCACAACATCGTGCTGTTGGCCATGCGATTCACGGTATTGTGGAAGCGCATATCGAACAATACACACACCTCGGAGATGCGATCACCAAAACCGATAACCTGGTGTATGACGCAAGCAAAAAAGATGGCGAGTCCGACGGATTTAAAAGCGGAACCTTCGATGACCGTTGGGCATTTACCAGCAAATCTACACCGTTAAATTACGGTTCCATTGCAGCCCTTGCAGCAGCAAGCCGTGCATTAAAAGGTTACAACGACGAGCTTGCTACCGAGTGTATTGCTACTGCTAAAAAAGTGTGGGACGAAGAAAATGCTAAAGCAAAACCGGATTTATTTAGTCACGGTAATACCACTGGTGGCAGATTGGAAGATGAAAAATTAAAAGCGGCTACCGAATTATTAATTGCCACCAACGAGCAAAAATACGCTAAAGCAATTGAAAAACTTATGCCCGCAAAACCGATCGACTTTATTATCCGTATGCCATGGTTAATGCGTGCCATGCCACATATGCCGAGTCCCTACACCGCAAAAATGCGCAAATTGGCTGAGGGCTATAAGAAAGCAATGGTGGCTAACGAATCCAAAAACCCGTACGGTGTGACCATCACTGAAGGTGGCTGGGCAGGAAACAGTTTTGTTATTCGCGGCGCAATCAATAACTATTACCTACACAAAGCATTCCCTGATTTGGTTGATCGCGAGGCTGTATTTAAAGGCTTGAATTATTTGTACGGCACCCATCCTGCACACAACTTGTCTTTTGTTTCTGGTGTGGGGACCCATGCTAAAGAAGTGGCTTACGGAATGAATCGTGCAGATTTCTCTTTTATTCCTGGTGGAGTTGTACCGGGGGTTTTGGTGTTAAAACCTGACTACCCGGAAAACCACGAAGACTGGCCGTTCTTCTGGGGTGAAAATGAATACGTAGTTGATGAAGCTGCCGTTCATATCTTCCTGGCAAACGCAGCAGCAGATTTGTTACAAGAAAAGCCCTAAGCTGAAAAATTTGCGTAAAATTAAATAGCTTTATAAAAAATGATCGACAGCAAATGCTATCGATCATTTTTTTTGTCTGTAACTTCCACCAAATTTTCTTCACCTTTTGCAACGCCATTCTTCTGTTGTTTTAATTCCTCCCGTCGACGACGAAAAAAATCACTTAGCTGATGCTGACATTGTTCTGCAAGCACACCGCCTTGACTGTTTATGCGATGATTAAAATATTCCGCATCCAGCAAATGCGTTTGACTAACCACAGCACCTGCTTTTGGCTCCGTGGTCCCAAACACCAAACGTGAAATTCTCGAATGAATTAAGGCGCCCACACACATAGTGCAGGGTTCGAGGGTGACATAAAGGGTTGAATCGATAACACGATAATTTTGAACACGCTTAGCCGCCATGCGCAAAGCAATTATTTCTGCATGAGCAGTCGGGTCGTGACCAGTGATGGGTTTATTGAAACCTTCACCAATAATTTCATCATCGCAAACAATAACTGCACCTACTGGAACCTCGCCCAATTGCTCGCCCTGCCCCGCCAATTCAATTGCGCGACGCATATATTTTTCGTCAGTCGATTGTTGATCGCTCGTCATCAATTTCTCTTTATTAGAAATTTATTTATTCCAATGTGCAGCTTCTTCAGCGCTAATTTCTTTTACAAATGCGAAGCGTGGAATTATTTCTCCCGCTAACTCGATGGTTTCGGTGAACATAGCTAATGGGCGTACCCACCAGGAGTAGTCCCCGTATAAGCATTGGTAGACGACGAGAGCTTCGCGAGTTTCACTGTGGTGGGCGATTTGGAAGACGTAGTAGTCGTTGCCTTTGTAGTGGCGGTATAGACCGGGATTTAAATTCATACTAGATCACGCCTTTCTCTTTTAATTGATCTATATCTGCAGCAGATAATTTTAAAATATTTTCTAATATTTCCTGTGTATGACTCCCCACCTCCCCACCCGGCCAATCAGTCCTACCAGGAGTTTCCGAAAGCTTAGGCAATATCGCAGGGATCTTTAATGGTTTACCGTTAATCTCAACCTGCTCAAACATCCCACGCGCATTGAAATGCGGATCAGCAAACATATCCTCAACATTATAAATCGGCCCCGCAGGCACACGCGCATTATCAAGTAACTCTAAAATTTCTTCAGAGTTTTTACTTAAACACCAAGTCGCCAACGCATGATCAATTTCAGCTTCGTGAATAACACGGGCGGCATTATTTGCCATTCGCGGATCACTCGCCATCTCGGGATGACCAGCGACTTCCATCAAACGTTGAAATATAGAATCACCATTACCACCTATCACAACATATTTTCTATTTTTACAACGATAAGTATTTGTTGGAACAATTCCAGTAACCGTTGTGCCAGATGGTTGACGAATCACACCTGCACCAGAAAATTCCGGCACCACAGCCTCCATTAAATTAAACATGGATTCGTAAAGCGCGACGTCCACCACCTGCCCATCACCATCATTATTTCTTTCACGTTCGAGCAACGCGAGTGCTATACCAAGAGCAGCATGAATTCCAGAAATAGTATCCCCAATACTTAAATTGGGGCGCACTGGCGCTTGATCAGGAAAACCATTTACGTAGCGAAAGCCACTCATACCTTCACACACAGAAGCAAATCCTGGCTTGCTAGCGTATGGGCCAGTTTGGCCGTAACCAGAAATTCTCGCATAAACTAATTTGGGATTGGATTTTTTTATTTCATCTGGTCCTAAACCCCAATTTTCCATAACGCCAGGACGAAAATTTTCAATCACAACATCCGCTGAATCAATTAATTGCCGCGCAATTTTTTGCCCTTCGAATTTTTTTAAATCGAGAGTGATACTTTTTTTATTGCGACCAATACTTCGCCACCAATGTGAAGTGCCATTTTCTAACACGCGCCAACCACGAATCGGGTCACCTTCAGGTGGTTCAATTTTAATAACTTCTGCACCGAAGTACGCGAGCATGCATCCTGCGAATGGGCCTGCCAGTAATTGTCCAATTTCAATAACGCGAATACCATCCAACGGACGACGAGAATTTTTCATGGTTGTTCTACTTAATTTTTTATTTGCAAATATGGGTTTAGTAAGACGCCTATTCAATATCGGCTGTCATTCTTGCGGGCAATCCGGTGACGTTAAAGTAGCTATCTGGATACCTTAAGGCATGACAATTAGGTTATGAAATACATTTGGTTAGGTGATAAGTATTTCAAATCGGTCGCCAATCAGTAATGCCCATCCGAGCACCTTAGTCGATTACCTAACAATGCGCCGCAAACTCAAAACTATTTTTCCAATATGTTGATTGTCTTCCATTCGCTCGTGTGCCTTTACAACATCTTCAAATGCAAATACAGAATCAATAACAGGCTTTATTTTTTGTTCGTTTAACAACGGCCAGACTTGTTGTTTCAATTCCTGTGCGATGACTGCTTTTATTTTCGCCGATTGTGCGCGCAGGGTTGAACCGGTGAGCGTTAAGCGCTTGAGCATTATGGGCATTAAATCCAGCTCAACTTTGCTACCGTTTAAAAAGGCGATATTGACTATGCGACCGTCTTTAGCAGCGGCAGAAAAGTTGCGTTGGATATAATCGCCACCAACCATATCCAAAATAACATTGACACCTACACCTTCCGTACTCGATTTAATTTCAGCAACAAAATCTTGCTCGCGGTAATTAATTGCTGCAGCACCTAATGATTCAATCGCATTGCATTTTTCTTTCGAACCTGCAGTTGCAAAAACTTTTACACCAAATGCAATCGCCAGTTGAATTGCGGTTGTACCTATTCCACTAGTGCCGCCGTGAATTAATAAATTTTCACCCGCTTTTAATTGTGCGCGCTGAAATAAGTTATGCCATACGGTAAAAAGTGTCTCTGGTAAAGCCGCAGCTTGCTCATACGAAAAACGATCAGGAATTTGCAAACATTGCTGCGACGGTGCAATTGCATATTCTGCATAACCTCCTCCATTTACCAAGGCACAAACTTTATCGCCAATTTTCCAGTCCTTTACATCTTCGCCAAGTTCAACAATTTCGCCTGCAACCTCCAAACCTAAAATTGGAGAGGCATCTGCTGGGGCAGGATAAAAACCTTGGCGCTGCAAAATGTCAGGGCGATTAATTCCAGCCGCATGGATATGAATTAGAACTTCTTCCGCTTTTGCTATTGGTCTCGGACCTTGAGTTACTTGCAAATTATCAGGTGAACCAAAATCTCTTAACGATATTAATTTCAATTGGTTTCACTCCAGGCAGGATTGTTATGCATGAAAAAAAGGGTGGATAAAAACTATCAGGGCTCTAAACGTGTAATCGTCCAGGAACTATCGGCCTCTAAATTATATTCAAAACGGTCATGCAATCTTGCTGCGCCACCTTGCCAAAACTCTATTTGATGCGGTTTAACTCTAAAGCCGCCCCAGAAATCCGGCAGTGGAATTTCGCCTTTTGAAAATTTATTTTTCATGGTTTCAAACTGCTGCATTAATAATGCACGCGATGATATCGGACGGCTCTGATGCGATGCCCATGCGCCAAGTTGGCTATCACGCGGGCGGCTTACAAAATATTTTAATACTTCAGCTGTGGATAATTGCTCCACTACACCGCACACTTTTACCTGACGCTCTAAAAAATACCAGGGAAAATGCAAACTGACTTTTGGGTTTTGCAATAAATCTTGTGCCTTGCGACTTTTCAGATTGGTGTAAAACACGAATCCTTTTTCATCCAGATTTTTTAACAGAACAATGCGTTGCGACGGTTGACCGTTAGGGCCAACCGTGGCTACTGTCATGGCATTGGGATCAGGAATTTTTGCTTCTATGGTTTGCTGCATCCAGCGCTTAAATTGTTCAATAGGATTTTCGTGTAAATTTTCGCGCTCTAATCCGCCTTTAGTATATTCAGTGCGCAAACTTTCCAAGTCTAATGTCATAGCATTACCTCACTTATGTAGTTCGCATACTAATGTGCAAAAACAAAAAAGGCACTGTTTTCACGGTGCCTTTTTTGTTTGTAGTAACGCATTTAAAGTAATGCTTTTACACGCGCCGCATAGTCCGGGTCTGCCTTGGCAAACTGCGCCAATATGCGCTCCTGAATTGACGAGTTTGCCTGCCTCAATCCACCAGCAATATTGCGAGTCAATTGATCTTTTTGATCATCATTCATCAACCGAAACAAATCGCCTGCTTGTGAATGGTAATCTTCGTTCAATTGATCGTATCTATCCGCAACTGCATGGCTCAAACGCAAAGGCGGTTCCTTGAACGCCGGATTTGGCTCTGGGTAACCGTGCGTCACACGATCATTGGGATAAAAATTAGCGCCGCTGGTTTGAACCTGATTGCCGTGACCAAAGGGGCACCCTGCTGCCGCACCATCGCGCTGATAATGATTTACTGGGCAGCGCGGCGCATTTACCGGTAATTGATTGTGGTTAACCCCTACGCGGTAGCGATGAGCATCCTGATAAGCCAATAGGCGCGCTTGCAGCATCTTATCCGGTGATGCCCCCGTACCTGGAACCAGATTGCTGGGCGCAAATGCAGCTTGCTCGGTTTCAGCGAAATAATTTTGCACATTGCGATTAAGCTCAAGCTGCCCAATTTCAATCAGCGGGAAATCTTTATGTGGCCAAACCTTCGTCAAATCGAAAGGATTGATATGGTAAGTCTCGGCTTGGGCTTCGGTCATAATTTGGATTTTTACCGCCCAACTCGGAAATTCACCACGATTAATAGAATCCACCAAATCTTGTTGGGCTCCGAACACAGGCATGCCTACTGCTTGTTCTGCGGTTAACGTCTTGATACCTTGATTGGTTTTGAAATGCCACTTCACATAGTAACGCTCACCTTTTTCATTCCACAGGCTCAGAGTGTGGGAGCCAAATCCGTGGATATGTCGATAGGACAACGGGATGCCGCGATCCGACATTAGAATTGTCATTTGATGTAGCGATTGAGGATGATTTGCCCAGAACTCAAAAGCCGCAGCGGGCTCGGGCAGATTAGTTTGCGGGTTTTTCTTTTGCGAATGAATGAAATCTGGAAATTTAACCGGATCGTTTAAGAAAAATACGGGCGTATTATTGCCGACAACGTCGTAATTACCTTGGCGTGTGTAAAATTTCACTGCAAAACCGCGCGGGTCGCGAGCATAATCGCTTGAGTCCTGACCACCGCCCACGGTCGAGAAGCGCAGGAATATTTCAGTTTTATCGCCTTCCCGCTGCAAAAAATCAGCAATTGTGTATTCACTCAAACCTTTTGTTAGCGTGAAATGACCGTAGGCTCCAGTACCACGGGCGTGAACAACACGCTCAGGAATGCGCTCGCGGTTAAAGTGCGCAAGCTTTTCAAACAGGTAGTGATTGTCGAATGTTAAAGGCCCACGTGGGCCTACGCTGATGCTGTCATTGTCATCGCTTACCGGAGCACCGGCTGCGGTTGTCAGGGTTGTGTTAGTCATGATTAATGTCCTTCAGTCGTTTTCAAATGAATTTTACAAATTACGAAAGAATCGTACGCGAAACGAATTATTTGTAAAAATCAATTATTAGTATAATCCTTATAGTTTTTGACAAAAAACCAAGAGAAAAGAGATTCAGCGAACAGCTAATTTCTTTTAACAGTGAGACAACGAACAGCTAAACTAAATACATAGAATATAAACTTATACGCCAGCCCAATCCAGGCCGATATCAACAGCGTATATAGTAGTCGCTGCCCAATAGTGAATTTAAGGTACCTATGAAAGCTTCTGAATCAGTAGTTGGTGTTATTCTCGCGGGGGGCCTTGCAAAACGAATGGGCGGTGGCGATAAATGCCTTCTGCCACTAGCCGGTAAATCCCTCCTCCAGCGCACCATTGACCGCGCCCAACCACAAGTATCCAAATTACTCCTAAATGCCAATGGTAATAGCCTGCGGTTTGCCAGGAGCCGCTTACCGGTAATTGCCGATGCTCACCCGAATAATCTTGGGCCTTTAGCAGGTATACACGCTGGGTTGGTTTGGATGCAGGTCAATACTCCGAAATTGGAGTGGCTGATTAGTTTTGCATCAGATACGCCGTTTTTCCCATCAGATCTCGCTGATAAAATGTTGGCAGCAGCTATAAGTGCCGACAAAAGGCTCGTTGTAGCAACGTCCAATATGCGTGTTCACCCGGTATTTTCGCTTTGGCATGTGTCGCTC
>Ga0247739_10000308_pt1 | contig 17002 bp, 14 predicted proteins | sample UWRJL058202B2_FD_180943 | JGI IMG/M metagenome (GOLD analysis project Ga0247739, IMG submission 180943) | Plant litter microbial communities from Arlington Agricultural Research Station in Wisconsin, United States - UWRJ-L058-202B-2 | ecosystem: Environmental > Terrestrial > Plant litter >...
ACCACTATACACTGGGTACCAAACATTGTAACCGATAAAGAAGGCAATGCCTCGTTTGAATACTTTAATGCGGGCAGCAAAGGCACTTACCGCATAGTGGTTGAGGGCATAAATGATGATGGATATATCGGCAGGAAAGTATATAAGTATGAAGTTAAGTAAGCCCTTGTTAATTTCAGAAAAGTAGCATGGAAATATGTCAGTCTGAGCTTGTCGAAGCATCGCCACCGCTAAGTCTTCTACAGGCTCAGACTGATAATCAATATTGTTAATAATGATCGATTATTTCAGCATAAATGTTGCAAAATGAACTAAGATTGGAGAGTTTGCAATTAGCCCGCTGAACCATACTTACTCTTAAAAATTACCCGATTTTTAAGACCTTTATTACTTGCATTTTGAGTAGCTTTGCTGTTAATATATTATGCCAACAGAAGTACAGGAAGAAACGCTGACGCTTGAAGAGATACTGGCGAGCCTTAAAGAAATGCACCGCCTTATTTTGTGGAACGATGATGTGAACTCCTTTGACCACGTGATCTACTGCATGATGAAATACCTCGACTACTCAGAGTCGCAGGGCGAAAAAATTGCCTGGAAAGTACACAACGAAGGCAAATGTGCCGTTTTGGAAGGTTCTTTTACCGAAATGGAAGTTTACCGCAAAATTTTACAACAGGAAGGTTTGACCGTTACGGTTGATTAATTTTTGTCTGAATCTCAATTTTCAGAATCTAATTATCTCGAATAACAGTATTTGTCAGTCTGAGCCTGTCGAAGACTTAAATAAGCGGCTTATTAACAGTCTATGATTTCTCATTATTATTCACTTACTCAAGGGGTAATACGGTCCTGATTCCTGACTCTATACTCTTGACTCTATCCCCCCCACTAGCACTCCGGCAAGCTTATCGGGATATTTATAGCCAGCCCCCCGTCGGATGTTTCCTTGTATTTAGAATTCATATCTAAAGCTGTTTGCCACATGGTTTTTACTACAGCATCTAAACTCACCTTGGCATTATCGGGGTTGGTTTGCAGGGCTAATTGTGATGCAGTTATGGCTTTTATAGCGCCCATGGTATTGCGCTCTATGCAGGGTATCTGTACTAAGCCGCCAATAGGGTCGCAGGTAAGGCCGAGGTGATGTTCCATGGCAATTTCGGCAGCCATAAGCACTTGCCTTTGCGAGCCGCCCAGGCATTCGGTTAAAGCTGCTGCAGCCATAGCCGATGATACTCCAATTTCGGCCTGGCAGCCTCCCATAGCAGCCGATATGGTAGCACCCTTTTTAAATATACTTCCTATTTCGGACGCGGTTGATACAAACTGAACAATGCGCTCATCTGAGTAACCATCGCAAAAAGCAATAAAGTATAGCAGTACCGCCGGAATTACACCTGCTGCACCATTGGTTGGCGCAGTAACTACACGACCAAATGAGGCATTCTCTTCGTTAACGGCCAGTGCAAAACAGCTTACCCAATCCAGTATATTTTGAAAACCGTTGCCGGTGGCCCGTACAACCTCTATCCATTCGTTAAAATTATGATAGCTGCGGTCGCCCGTGAGGCGGCGGTTTAACCCGGCTGCACGACGGGCAACATTTAGTCCCCCCGGTAAATAACCAGTGGTATGGCATCCACGGTAAATGCATTCCCTTATAACTCGAAAAATTTGCAAAATACCATCACGTGTTTTAGCCTCGGTACGCCAGGCCAACTCGTTCTCCATTACCACTTCCGATATTTTGAGGCCGGTTTTACGACACCAGTGGAGTAACTCGTTGGCATTATCGATAGGAAACGGCAAATCAACCTCGGTGCCCGAATTACCTTCGGCGCCCTCTTTTACCACGAAGCCTCCTCCTATAGAATAATAAGTTTCGGAAACAGCCTTACCCGAACCCAGAAAAGCCTGAAAAGTTACTGCATTAGGGTGAAACGGCAAGCTTTGGGTATATAGGAAGAGCAGGTCTTCGCCGGTATCAAAACCAATATCATGCAGCCCTCCCAAATTAAGCCTGTGCGAGGTGTGAATTTCTTCGATGGTGGCATCCAATCTATCTACCGCAAAGGTAACCGGATCATAGCCGCTAAGGCCTAATAAGATGGCAATATCGGTACCGTGGCCTTTGCCGGTTTTGGCCAGCGAGCCGTATAGTAATATTTTAACCTGCACCACATCTGCCAGCGCGTTCTGATCTTGCAAAACCTTTACAAATTGTTGCGCGGCACGCCATGGCCCAAGCGTATGCGAACTCGACGGGCCAATGCCGATCTTAAAAATATCAAATACCGAAATCTGCTCTCTTTGCATCTGTTTACAAAGTTATGTATAGCAAGCCGTGTTTGTTGTTGAGCATTGCTATTAATTAACGATAAATACGCGGAAACATGTAAAAATTGCGCGATTATTGGAGATAAATATGAATAACTGATCAGGTGCCCGGAAACCTAACGTTGGCAGATTTTAAACCTTTCATGATGCGCTCCAGCAAGGCCAGTTGTGCCGTGCCGTAATTGGATGGCTGCACCCAAACTCTGGCCGTGTACTTAACACCATCAAACTCAATTTGCGACACACCTATATAAGGGGCTGGTTCGGGTAAAATATTAGGGGTTTGTGTAACCGACTGCTTTATAATATCAACCACTTGCTCATGGTCGGCTACGAAACCCAGTTTAAAATCAACATCCAGTCTACGTTTACCCTCACGTGATACATTAGTGATTACCTCGTTAAAAAGCTTTCCATTAGGTATAATAACCGTTTTGTTATCGAACGTGAGTACAACGGTATAAAACACTTGTATGGATGTTACCTTGCCATCCTGACCCTGGGCTATTATATTATCACCAAGTTCGAAGGGTTTAAGCAGTAATATCATTACCCCGCCGGCAAAATTTTGCAGCGTGCCCGATAAGGCTAAACCTGCGGCCACTGTTGCAGCACTTAGTATAGCCGTGAAAATAGTAAGCTGGAGGCCCATTATTTCCATAACCACTACTACCAACACCATGTGGAGGCCTGTTATGCTTAAACTTAAAAAGAAGGGCTGTAGAGAGGAGTGGATTTGCTTGGTTGCCATGCGGCGGGTCATCCATTTGCGGAGTTGGCGGATGAGCCACAAACCCATAAAAAATACGATAAGTCCTAATAAAAAGCTGGGGCCATGATTGGCTACCCACAAATAGGCGTTATCGTACAACAGCTGTAATTTCATACAGCAATTTTACACTTACGACATCAAACTCACAAATAATTCGGGACCTTTGATCATCACCCATTCAAAAATCCGGGCTTGTATTACTCTCTTGCTTAAAGTCATCTGTTTCATATGAACCGCATAATGCAAACTGCATGCCTGCAACGGGTTATTTATTTTATTTCACACAAAATTAATATAGTTAGCTGCAAATACTGTCATTAGTTAATCATTTGATTAATAAAACGTAACCCAAACGCAGTTTTTTCGTACACAGGCAATTTCAAAAACAAGAAACCCTGTCTGAAAAATCAGACAGGGTTTCGTTGCTATATATTATTTAGTACGTTTATGATATTACATCATACCGCCCATGCCGCCCATTGGAGGAGCACCACCACCGGCTTGTGCTTCTTCAGGATCATCAGCTAACACACACTCGGTGGTTAACAACATGGCCGAAATTGATGCAGCATTCTCTAAAGCTACACGTGATACTTTAGTTGGGTCGATTACACCCGCACCAATTAAGTTTTCGTATTTATCGGTACGTGCGTTGTAACCAAAGTCGGCAGTGCCTTCTTTAACTTTTTGTACCACTATCGAACCTTCAATACCTGCGTTTTCGCAAATTTGACGTAAAGGCTCTTCAATAGCGCGTTTTACAATTTGGATACCGGTTTTTTCGTCTTCGTTTTCGGCTACAATATCAGCAAAAGCTTCAACTGCACGGATGAAAGCTACACCACCACCAGCTACGATGCCTTCTTCAACGGCAGCGCGGGTTGCGTGTAAAGCATCATCAACACGATCTTTTTTCTCTTTCATTTCAACCTCGGTAGCTGCACCAACATATAATACAGCAACACCACCCGATAATTTAGCTAAACGCTCTTGCAGTTTTTCTTTATCATAATCAGATGTAGTGGTCTCAATTTGAGCTTTAATTTGGTTTACACGGCCTTTAATAGCTTCAGAATCACCAAAACCATTAATGATAGTCGTGTTATCTTTGTCGATAACAATTTTCTCAGCAGTACCTAAGTAAGTAAGGTCGGCATTTTCTAATTTGTAACCACGCTCTTCAGAGATAACAGTACCGCCTGTTAAAGCAGCAATATCTTCTAACATAGCTTTACGACGATCGCCAAAACCAGGAGCTTTAACAGCAGCAACTTTAAGCGAACCACGGATTTTGTTAACTACCAAAGTAGCCAATGCTTCGCCATCTAAATCTTCGGCAATAATTACCAAAGGTTTGCCGGTTTGCACTTGTTTCTCCAGTATAGGAAGTAATTCCTTCATCGAAGAGATCTTTTTGTCGTAGATCAGGATATAAGGGCTATCCAATTCTGCTTCCATTTTGTCGGCATTGGTTACAAAGTACGGAGACAAGTAACCACGGTCAAATTGCATACCTTCTACTGTTTTAACTTCAGTTTCGGTACCTTTTGCTTCTTCAACAGTAATAACACCATCTTTACCCACTTTAGCCATTGCATTAGCAATCAGGGTACCAATAACCTCATCATTGTTAGCCGAAATAGTAGCTACTTGTTTGATCTTGTTATTGTCATCACCCACAGCTTGTGATTGTAATTTAAGGTTAGCTACAACAGCAGCTACTGCTTTGTCGATACCGCGTTTCAAATCCATTGGATTTGCACCGGCAGCAACGTTTTTAATACCTGCAGTAATAATGGCTTGTGCCAATACGGTTGCAGTAGTAGTACCATCACCGGCAATATCAGCAGTTTTTGAAGCTACTTCTTTTACCATTTGGGCACCCATGTTTTCCAAAGGATCTTTCAGTTCGATCTCTTTAGCTACAGTAACACCATCTTTAGTGATAGCTGGTGAACCGAATTTTTTATCGATAATTACGTTACGGCCTTTAGGACCTAAGGTTACTTTAACTGCGTTAGCTAAGATATCCACACCGCGTTTTAAGGCGTCGCGTGCTTCAACGTTGTATTTAACTTGTTTTGCCATTATTTTTGAGATTTGAGATTTGAGATGTTAGATATAAGACATTGATTAGTCCCTATATACATTCAAATCACTTTAAGTTTTGTTTGTTAGTTAATTAGTTTTGGCAGATACTAAATGGAGTACTTTTTCTCACATCTCATATCTATCATCCCACATCTTATAAAATTCCGTAGATGTCAGATTCACGCATCATCAGGTATTCTTTACCTTCGATAGTGATTTCGGTGCCACCATATTTGCTGTATAAAACGTTGTCACCTACTTTAACAGTCATAGGCTCATCTTTTTTACCGTCACCTACAGCTACTACAGTACCTTGTTGAGGTTTTTCTTTAGCAGTATCAGGAATAAAGATACCAGAGGCAGTTTTCTCTTCGGCAGGAGCAGCTTCCACCACTACTCTGTCGCCAATAGGTTTAATGTTTAATGACATATTTAATTTATTTGAATTTGTATGTTTTGCTTGCTGTTCATCATTAACTATGCCAACCATAAAATGTCATAATTTTGCTGTTGTATTGGCAGAAATTTTTAATCAGTTTAAATAACTCAGCGAAATTGTGTCGGCTTACATAGTAATGACAAATGCCATCATGGCAGACTGCCGTAAAACTAAAAAGGCTCCGGATTATCCGGAGCCTTTTTATATGATGTTAATGTTTATTTTTTGTTAGCTGTATCGGTTGGTTTAGCCGGTACTTTTAACGGAGCTGTAGTGCCTACAGGGCCGCTTGGTTTAGAAGCTTTTTGAATTTGCTCCTGGTATTGTGAAGCGCCCGAACCCGAACCGCCACTTTTAATAGCTACGTTAATGGCTAATGATAATACCATTAAAGTAATGGCCAGTATCCATGTACCTTTTTCGAGAATATCACCGGTTTTTTGAACACCTAACAATTGCGATGAGCTTGAAAAGTTTGAAGACAAGCCGCCACCTTTGGGATTTTGAACCAATACAATAACGCCTAACAGTATACAAACCAGAATAGCGATAATTAATAATACTAAGTACATTGGATATGTTAATTTATTTTCTTTTCTAAAATTTCAATTTGGCTTGCAAAGTAACGTCTTTTTTCCGGATTTTTCAACATTAATATTTTATAAGCCGCTATAGCCTTGGAATATAGCATTTGATCGGAATAAATACGTGCCAGCGTTTCGGTAATCAGCTCTTCCTGGTCTTCTGCGCTGCCTTTTGCCTTATTTTCGCTATCCAGTTTATCGCCGGTTGGCGGTTTTATATGAGGATCCTGCTGTATAAACCGTTCAACAATTTCTTCTTCCTTTTTATTCATTTCAACCACCTCATGCGGAATGTTCTCCACCGGTGTGGGAGTAGGTGCTGGCGCTGCTTCTTCCCTGCTTACAGGCGCTGCAAAAGGCTGATATATGCCACTGTGCTTGTTACGTGTTTTATCGAGCCACCACATAAAGCTGTAAGGCATCTTATCATCGTGGTAACGTGTAACCTGCCCTTCTTCGGGCTGTGGCGGAGGTGTTGCCTGTTGTACCGGAGCAGGCTCCTGCGGAGTAACTTCGTCTTCGTCAATAGCTGCCGGAGTTTCCTCGTTACGCTCAACAAAAGCACGGTCAAAAACAAAGTAATCGGTACTGGCTATGTTTTCGATGATGAGCTTTTGCGTTTCATCTAATGGTTCATGCTTTTCAGTAACTTCTTCAGTTTGTTGCTGAGCAATTACTTCCGGTTCATGCAGTTCTTCAACCGGCTGCATCTCTACGTCCTCAATTACCTCATAGTAATTTTCAACTTCCGGGTCGGCATTAATGGTTTGAGGCCGGGCCGTCTCTGCTGGTTCATTCACTATTACAGTTTCAGGCTCGGCAATTTGCGACTTAGGCTTAACTGTTTTTATAATGATTTGCTCAGCATTTACAACTGGCAAACTATCGGGCCACTGCACAATTTTTTGCAAGGTAACACTGTTGCCAAACCGGGCGGCTGCCTCGTTTAACTGCAAGGCACTGCCCGAGCGCGCTTGTATAGCATACAGCAAGCCGCACTGCGGAAAACTAAACAATAAAGCTTGTAGGCTGTCCAGCTGTTCATGGGTAAGTGTAGCCTTGCTGGCTAATACCTGCTTAAAAATTTCGGTAGGATGGTTGCTAATATCTTGTTGCACGTGGTTGAAACTACTAAATTGATTACCAGTTTGCAAAAGCTTTGTTAAAAATATCCTCAGTTAACTGCTGATTAACTATACGGATGAGGTTTTGTTCCTGTGAGTTTATATCGCCGGTAAAATCGGTATAACGCGAAAATGACTGCTCAAAATCGGGCGACAACTTTTTGTCTTTATTATTTACATACTTAACACTAACCGTAATGGTTAAACGTGTAGCGGTAGCCAGGGGGGCGGTATTGTTATTGGTAGCCTGTACCGATACCGGTGCATAACTAAACCCGGTAATGGTGCCTTCCATCGTAGCGTCCGACTCGCCCCGTACTATACTCAAGCGGCTTTGCGAACGGATACGCTCTTTTAATGCCTCCGTAAATAAGGTGCTCAGGTTGTTTACTACTAACGGTGCGTTGTTTTCAAAAAACGCCACGTTAATGGTTTTCATATCAATTGGTATAGAAGAACCACTCAAAGTGACCGAGCATGATGACCATACCATGGCCGACATTATTACCACAAAACACAGTAATTTCTTCATTTTACAGGTCGAGTTCTTTTATTTTACGATACAGCGTACGCTCAGATATACCCAGCTCGTTAGCCGCCAGTTTACGCTTGCCCTTGTGCTTTTTAAGCGCCTTGCGTATCATGTCCGACTCCTTTTCAACCAGTGAAAGCGATTCTTCCACCTCCTCGGCATGCGGGGTAAACACAGCCTCGTTATTGTGCGTATGCGTATTAACAACGGGCGGTTGAATGGTAAATTGTGCATCCTGCTGCCTAACCGGCAAATCAATATCGTGGTGCAGGTAGTTTAGTGTTTGCGGGTTATTATAACTAACCGGTACGCCACCATGCTCAATAATTTCGGCCACCAGCTTTTTCAGTTCGTTCATATCGCGCTTCATATCAAAAAGCACCTTATACAAAATATCTCGCTCCGAAAAATCTTCGCGTGGCTGGTTGTCCAAACGCATAGGCAGGTTACTGCGCCCTGCTTCCTGCGGCATGTAATTTAGGAGTATCTCACCGGTGATGGTGCGGTCGCGTTCTAACACGGCCAATTGTTCGGCCACGTTTTTAAGCTGGCGCACGTTACCTGGCCACGAGTAATTGGCAAGCACCTTTTGGGCACTTTCGTCTAACTGTAAAGCGGGGCTACGGTATTTATCGGTAAAATCGGCCGAAAACTTGCGGAATAACAGGTAAATATCTTCTTTACGGTCGCGGAGGGGTGGTATGCGCAAAGGCACGGTATTTAAACGGTAATACAGATCCTCACGAAATTTACCTGCCTTTACAGCCTCGTAAACATCTACGTTGGTTGCCGCAATTACGCGCACATTTGTTTTTTCAACCTTTGATGAGCCGACGCGGATAAACTGACCCGACTCCAACACGCGCAGTAAACGCGCCTGGGTGCCGAGCGGCATCTCGCCAATCTCATCTAAAAATATGGTGCCGCCGTTTACAGTTTCAAAATAACCTTTACGCTCTCCCACAGCACCGGTGTAAGCTCCTTTTTCGTGACCGAACAGCTCCGAATCAATAGTTCCTTCGGGAATGGCACCACAGTTCACGGCAATAAAAGGCCCATGCTTACGCGGACTCAACTGGTGAATAATGTGCGAAAAAGCTTCTTTACCACTACCGCTCTCGCCTGTTATAAGCACCGAAATATCGGTAGGCGAAACCTGGTTGGCAATATCTATAGCCCGGTTTAATAACGGCGAATTGCCGATGATACCAAAGCGTTGTTTAATTTCTTGTACGTTCATAAGATAAAATACAGAGACAAGAGCTAAGAACCAGGAGACAAGATTACTTATCTTCCGGGCGCTTTAGTACATGTTCTCTAAATGCGAATATCATTTTCTGAACCTCCTCAACCATGTTAAGGCAGAGTGTTAACTCACTTTCATTACCATACGATCTTCTCATACAAATTAACAACTGCGTTTCTAATTCGTATGAGGAGGTCAACGCGGTCGACAAAAATTCAGCGGTGTGAATGTTTGTTCTCTTGCCAGATCCTTCTGCAATGTTTGAAGGTATCGAACAAGAGCACCTATTTATCTGATCGATTAAATTAAAGCGCTCATCAGACGGTAACCCTTTACAATAGCTATAAGTCAAGTCTGTCAAATCCATGCTCTTCTGCCAAACTTTTAAATTCTTAAAGTTATGCTTCATTCAAACGTGATTTGCTCCTTTCTTGGCTCTTGTTTCTTAGCTCTTGCCTCTCTTTACACCACTGTTCCCAGCAAAGTAGCTGTCGTGCAGCGGTCAACCAGTACGTTTACATACTGGCCGGGTTTGTAACTCTCGTTTACCGGGAAAACCACCATAGCATTATTATCGGCACGGCCGCAATAGTCAAGGTTCGATTTTTTTGAGAAACCTTCGATTAGCACGCGCTGAACTTTACCTACTTTTTCCAACATGCGTACGTGTGAATGCTGCTGCTGTTTAACCACAATTTCTTTTAATCTACGGTTTTTAACCGGCTCCGGAATATCATCTGCATAACGTTTGGCAGCCAATGTTCCCGGGCGCTCAGAGTACATAAACATATAGGCGTAATCGTACTGCACAAAATCCATCATGCTTAAGGTTTCCGCATGCTCTTCCTCTGTTTCGGTACAAAAGCCTGTAATTACATCGGTTGATATAGCACAACCCGGAACTATACGACGGATAGCTTCTACCCTGTTCATATACCACCCTCGGTCGTAAGTACGGTTCATCAAATCCAGCACGCGGCTGTTACCCGATTGCACCGGCAGGTGAATATACTTGCAAACATTATCGTGTTTGGCCATAGTATATAGCACCTCATCGGTAATATCCTTAGGGTGCGATGTAGAAAAGCGGATGCGCAGATCAGGGCTTACTGCCGCTACCATCTCTAACAGTTGGGCAAAGTTTGCTCCTTTAATTTCACTTAAAGATATTTCTTCGCTTTCAGTTGCTTCGGGTTTCCACTTGTACGAATCTACATTTTGCCCTAACAAGGTCACTTCGCGGTATCCCTGGTTAAACAGGTCGGTACATTCTTTTACAATAGAAAACGGATCGCGGCTGCGTTCGCGTCCACGGGTAAACGGTACTACGCAAAATGAGCACATGTTATCGCAACCACGCATAATAGATACAAAAGCGTTGATACCATTGCTATTTAAACGCACCGGGCTAATATCGGCATAGGTTTCTTCGCGCGATAGCAGCACGTTTACAGCTTTTTGGCCATCGTCTACCTGATCTATCAAATTTGGCAGATCGCGGTAAGCATCGGGGCCAACCACTACGTCAACTAGTTTTTCTTCCTCCAGGAATTTTGCTTTCAGGCGTTCGGCCATACAACCCAGTACGCCTACTATCATGCCCGGGTTTTTCACCTTGGCAACAGTAAACTCTTTCAGGCGGTTACGCACGCGCTGTTCGGCATTTTCACGTATCGAACAGGTGTTGATGAAGATCACATCGGCATTGTTAAAATCCTTTGTGGTTTCAAAGCCGCGGTCGAGCAATATAGAAGCAACAATTTCACTGTCCGAAAAATTCATGGCGCAACCGTAACTTTCAATATACAGTTTGCGGCCATTATATTTATCGGCGGTTTGCTCCAGCATTAATGCCTCACCCTGCCTCGTTTCATCGTGTGTTTTATCCGGAATAAGCAAATCCATCATTTAGTAAACCTTTTTTGGAATGCAAAAGTACATATTTTAAAACTAATACCGTGACAGATTGGCAGCATATAATAAAATTGACTTTGGCGGGATGATGTGTAGCACTATTCCCAAAATCACCGTTATTAGTGATATTAACACAATTTTAGACCGAACGCTTTAGCAAACCGTTACAAATAACTATTTTGTGGATGTAACGTTATTATTGATTAACCCTAAAAGCAAACAGGAGACAGCCATTGCAAATGACAGCCATAGTTAAACACAGGTTAAAAAAAACGTTGCTATCCATACTGCTGGTGCTGGCTGTGCTTATTACCATTATTGCCTTTTTTGTAAACCGTTACTGGTCGCCCATTTTGGCGGGCAGGGTGCAAAGCACTGTATTAGCGGCATCTGACAGTTTGTATACTGCCGACTTTAGCGATGCCGACCTGCACATTGTTCAGGGCAAACTGGTAATATTTAACCTTACACTTAAGCCAAACCTTACTGTTTACAACCGCAAGGTAAAACAGGGACTGGCTCCCAATAATCTTTATACGCTCAAAGTAAAGCGCATTGTGCTCAAACACATCCACCCATTTACCATGTATTATGATCACAAGCTCGAAATTGGCCAGATCATACTAAGCAAGCCACAGTTACAGATTCACTATCAGCAGGTAACGCATCAAGGCACTACCACCAATAACCAGCTTAACGCCTGGCAACGCATCAGGCCATTGTTAAAATCTATACATATTAAGCAAATTATGCTTAACGATGTGGATTTTACCTACAATGACCGCTCTGGAAACCGTTTGCAGGTATCAGCATTGAAAGAGGTAAACCTTACCGGCAACGAATTACTCATCGATTCGCTTACACAAGATGACAAATCGAGGTTTTACTTTTTTAAAGAGGTGCAGATTGAGTTAAACAACTTTGATCAGCCTGTTGGAAAGGATAACTTATACCGCTTAAAGCTTAAACAACTCAACTATTCTACCCTCAACTCCAAACTACAGGTTTACGGTTTAGACTTGCAACCCGCGCCCGATTCGGCCTTTGTTAAACGGGGTATACGTACCCATTACAGCTTTGATGCCGATACCATGGAAGCCGAAAACTTTAACCTTAAAAGGTTCAACAAATTCAGGGAGATATATGCATCAAACATTGTTATAAACCGGGGAAATGTACTGGTATCAGCCAACCAGCAAAAGGCCACCGGAGGCGGGGGCGACAGGCTGTTCACCTTTCCTAACGCAGCTATACATAAGCTTAAAAACGACCTCCGGCTCGATACCGTTGAGCTGCGGAATGTTAATATTACGTATAAAGGTTACGGGCGAAAATCCCACAAACAGGGCGCTATTTCTTTTAATGGAACAAGCGGACAGATCCTGAATATTACCAACAACGCACAGCTATTAAAAACGCGCGATACCATGCGCATAGAGGTTACTTCGAGGTTAATGGATAGCGCTCCACTGCATGCCAGCATCAATTTTAACCTCACCGATTCGGCCCGGAGCTATAGCTATAAGGGTACCGTAGGCTATATTGACCTTGATCGCCTGAACAAAGCCACCATGCCCTTTGCCCTGATAAAGATAACCTCAGGCTGGCTCGATCAAATGAGTTTTGACATAAAGGCCAACCGCAATGTATCCAACGGAAAAGTAACCATGCTATACCACGATCTTAAAGTTCACCTGCTTAAAATGGATTCGGTTGCCGAGAGTTACAAACATCGCACGCTTATATCACTGATGGCCAATGCGTTGATAGTAAAACGCCACAACCCCGACTTTTTGGGCGCAGTACCCCGTACCATTGATGTGCGCTATGTACGCCAGCCTGATACGCCGTTTTTTAAAGCTATGTGGAAAACCCTGGCCCAGGGTATTAAAGCCAGTGCAGGCTACGATGCCGCTACCGAAAAGCATGTAAAACAGATGATTGCCCAGCGCAGCATCGACAAGAAAAAGCGCCAGGCTAAACGCGAAGAGCGCGAGCGCCGTCGTGATCTGCGCCGCCGGTTAAAAGGGCAGAAGAATTAACATATCCGCCTTTTTAGCCTCCTTAAAGGTTTCCTAAACTCACCTTATATTTATTTTTTTTTCTGAAAATCAACAAATATCAACAAAATCCACCCTTTTATCCGGCGTTCAACTTTAGTGTTCAATTGAACGATTGAACACCATTGAACACTGACATGATCCTGCCAGTAGTTTACCTTTTTTTACGTGGGGTGTTTTTCGTGCAACGTTCAAGTAAGTCCTGCGTCTATTAATTAGCTTGTTTAGCAAAACAATCGTTTCAACAACTGAAAATAATTTACCCTACATATATAGCTGCATAGCATCAAAAAAAGCACCGTTTATGCGGTGCTTTTTAATATAGCCTGAAGATTGCACGATTCAAAAAGTTATTAACCTTGAGTGCCGGAATCAGCTATAGGTTCGAAGCATTTTTGAAACAAACTATCATTTAGCATTACATACACCACTTTTGCCTCATCGTTACCGGATTTCAATGTTATATCGGTTATTCCATGGCGTGTGACTGCCTTTACAATATCTGCCCGGTTGATAACACTTTTTTGCCCGTGAATGTCTTTTAATAATGACAGATGATTCGTCCGAATCGATAGACGCATCTCTTAGCTTTACCCAACGCCAAACCTTTGCTTTAAACAAATGAAAGGATAAGATGAGTGCGTAGGCAATGTATAACGGTATAAAGTTAAGTGCAACACAAACTATTATAATACATATATTAACCAAAGCCCATAATCCCGGCAGTATTCTGCTGAGGAGATAAAGGTTATCTTTTGTGAGGTTGATCATGATGTAATTGTTAAGGCCTGCCCCGCCCAGTCAAGCGTCCACGCTTGACTGAAAACAAATGTAAGCGTCCACGCTTACGTTATTTCGATTTATAAATTCACCATTAAAAATTAAGCGTGGACGCTTAAGCTAAGATACTTTCAAGCGTAGACGCTTGAACGGGCGCAGTGCCTAGTTATATTGCAAATCTTGCTGCATTTCGTCATATTTACCCTAATGTCACGTACCGCAACAACCGACGAGTTTTACTTTGTTACCCTTACTGTAACCAATTGGATCGACCTGTTTACCCGTCGTTTATACAGCGACTTTATTATAGAAAATCTGGCTTATTGTCAGCAACATAAAAAACTCAATGTTTATGCTTATGTATTAATGACTAATCATCTGCATTTAGTTGCTAATGTGGAAGACGGATCTTTGAGTGATGTATTACGCGATTTCAAAACTTACACTTCTAAAGAGTTATTTAAATTGATTGAAACTAACCCAGTTGAAAGCCGGAAAGAGTGGATACTAAAATCGTTTGAAAGAGCCGGAAATCAAAACAAGCTCAACAAATATCATCAGCTTTGGCAAAACGGAAATTATCCGGTTTTGCTATACTCGGCCGATGTTATTCAGCAAAAGATAGATTATATACACGAGAACCCGGTTAAAGCAGGCTTCGTTGGCTCGGCACATGAGTTTTGGTATAGTAGCGCTAATCCTGATAGTCCGTTAAAAATAGTAACATAAGCGTAGACGCTTATGTTGGGAGTGCGTTCAAGCGTAGACGCTTGAACGGGCAGATTTCCTAATAGCCCAGTCAAGCGTCCACGCTTGACTGAAAGCAAACGTAAGCGTCCACGCTTACATCCCCCCCTACTGCAACAACAACTTCAAATTCACTCCAAAATTGGTAAACGCCGTGTTAAACGTTTGCGACGTATACGGGCGGGTAATGTTCGAATCGTAGAATACGTTAAAGTTAAAGCGCTGGTTAATCACATAATCTATCGACGGGCGGATGGTGATATTTTTGGCGCCCGATGATATTTCGGCGGTTTGCACATCGGCACGGTAGATCACTATTTTATTGTCGCGCAGGGCAAAGTCGAATTTAAAGTTCAGGTCGTTATTCAACTTAAAATTACTGAACAAACCGAATGGAAAATGGAAGTTACGGGTGCGGTAACCAAACCCAAACACCATAATGTTTTCGTTTTGCTGCGCCAGTTGACTATTCAGAACGCTCAGGCTCAGGGTGCGGCTGTTGCGGTATTCGGCACTCAGGGTCATGCTGTTTTTAAAGCGCACATCAACACCTACCAGCGGCACAAACTGCTCAAACAGGGTTACCTGTGTAAACTGGTAGAATGGTAAAAAATCGTTATTTACATCGCGCTCTACCGAGCCGCCGTTAACCTCGCGGTAGCGGATCAGCGAGTTATAACTATTAACACTGTAGGTGGAGCGGTAACCGTGGCGCAGATCGAAAGAATCGAAAAACTCCTTTAACCAGCTAACCCGGCTCAAACCGTTATAGGTTACCTGCCAATTTGGAATAGGTATTTGCGGGAAACTGTTCAGTCCCGATTTACCGGCATCTTTTCCTGCATAGGCTGCCAAAAATGAATTTACCAATACGTCTTGTTGGCTAGGCCCGTAGCCATCTGCATAGCCGTTGCTGCCTGCACCGCCCGAATTCCTGTTTTGAGCCGCCAACCGTTGTGATACAATTTGGCGGCTATCCAACAGTTTCTGAAAAGTGGCCGAATAATTATTCAGGCCATCGCCCTTGCTGAAAGCCGTACCAATAGACAGGAACGACACACTGTAAGTACCCGATGTGATAGGGCTTAAACTCTCGAAAGCATTACTGGCCTGGTTAAACTTATAATTGGTTTGAAAATTACGGTCGCGAGTGCGGAAAGCAGTTAGTTCGATGTTGAGATCGGGAATAGGACGAATGGTGCTCCTGAGGTGCATATCCTCGTTAAGCGAGTTGGCATACAACTGGTTTTGCAGGGTATCGCGGCTTAACCACCCGTTGGCCACAGCCCGCGGGCGAATATCGGCCTGGCTGCCCAGCAAAAAGCCTATACCCGGCGCGTTGGCGCTAAAATCCTGACCGCCAAAATTGGTGGTTGGTATATAGCCGGGTAAAAACGTGCCCTCGGTACGGGTATAGGTAGCACCCAGGTTTTTAATACTGGTTAATAATCCAATCAACAACTTGTTGCCACCCTTTCCATCGGTACTAGTACGCAGTGCGGCAAATTTATTGTACAGGTTATTAAGATTAAGCGTAGGGTTTAACTGTACCGAGCGCGAGTTTTGGATGGTGTTACCCACATCGTAGTTCACGTTATCAATAGCAAACTTGGGTTGGGTTTGCCAGTTAAAATTGGTGCTGTAACGGGCAATGGCGCTCACCCAATCCAGCCCCGGAATTTTATGAATAGGTACGGTATAATTAAAATTAATGGTGTGGTTGTAATTGGTGGTACGGCCCAAACGCTTTAGGTTTTCCCAGAGGGTGTCGCGTTTCATGCCGTTAACCCTGCCCGCAGGTTCATCTACCACTGCCAGGTTGGTAGCGTCGATATCCATCTGCAGCGATTTAGTTAAATTCCAGCCTATACCGTAAACACGGGTAATGTTAAAGTTTTTATTGAACGTGGTGGTTGGTACAGGTAAAAAGTTGTTCGGGTCGTTATTACGCAAGGTGTTTTCAGAGTAGAATCTATCAAAACTAATGGCAAAATTCAACCTTGATGGCAGTATGCTAAAGTTAAAATCGCGAAGTAAATTCAGCATATTGCTTTTAATCACCTTCTCCAGCGGACTATAAAACTTAGCCTGGTTAAGGTAATTATAAGCCAGTGCTACCTTGTAAATCTTCTGTATGTCGTTCTCGGTTATAAAGTCGCGGTGCTCGTATTCGGAGTACGCATAGGTAGCATTCAGGTTTTCAACATCCCATAATTTTACAGGTTCAGCCTGGTTGGTTTTGGCCTTATGCACATTGGTAAAGTTGATGCTCTTGCGCATGGTATAATCCTGCGCTATGCGTTTTATCTCGTCCTTCCTCTCCTGGGTTGATGCGTTGGCAATGGCATCTTTCAGCTCTACATCGGGCTGGGC
>Ga0247739_10000309_pt1 | contig 16992 bp, 12 predicted proteins | sample UWRJL058202B2_FD_180943 | JGI IMG/M metagenome (GOLD analysis project Ga0247739, IMG submission 180943) | Plant litter microbial communities from Arlington Agricultural Research Station in Wisconsin, United States - UWRJ-L058-202B-2 | ecosystem: Environmental > Terrestrial > Plant litter >...
TCAAGCCGCCAGCGTAAAGCGCTTTAGCCAAAGGTACGGCGTCTTCGATGCGCTCAACAACCATTACCGGAACAACCGGCGCTACTTTCAGAATTTGATCTATGGATAAAGCCACTGCGTTTTCCTCATTTGGGATAAATACTTAATTTCGATTTTACAGCGCTAACTAAGTCCGCTTACAACTTACCGTTCGCCCTGAGCCTCTCGAAGGTGGTTCGACAGGCTCACCATGCGCGGGCATGATGAGCTCACATGAGCGAGATTCGATAATTACGGCGCCCAGTAAATCACTACTGGTACCCGATCTTGTTGCAGCACAGCACGGATAGGCATCTCGGCCACATCTGTTCCCCCGTGTGCTTTGCGCAATACATCCAGCTTTTCTTGACCGGTAATCAACAGCACCAATGTTTTTGACTGCAACAGGCCGGCAAGAGACAAAGTCATGCGCTCTGTAATTGCACCAGTGACTTCGCTTTGGTGCGCAATTATAGCTGCGCAAAGTTCAGGTGAATCTGGATTTAATGCCGCCTCAAGCCCATTAGCATGAGGAAATAATGATGCAGTGTGACCATCATTGCCCATGCCGAGAATGGTGATATCAAAAGGTTGTGCGAGTTGCTGATAGGCGGCTTCGCAATCGGCCAAGCCCTCTTGTGCTGTGTCAGCAGTGTTTTTCATGCCTACCAAATTTGCAGCGGCGGCTTTGTTTTGAATGAGGTGTTTTACCGTGAAGGCTTCGTTGCTTTTGTCGTGTTCGAAATCGACCCAACGTTCATCAACAAGCGCGATATAAACTGATTCCCAATCCAAATCCACATTGCTTAAGCTTTTGTAAAGCGGTTCTGGAGTACTGCCACCTGAAACTAAAAACGTTGCTTCACCACGATCTTCGATTGCTTGATTCAGCGCAGCAACGCACTCGGTTTCCAGCGCTGCCACCATGTCTTGACGGTTTTCAAAAAAACGTTCGGTCAACATTAGTGGCTTTCCTCTACACCGACTTCATCGATGTTAAACCAGCTACGACCGTCTGAACCCACCAACTGAGCCGACGCAATCGGACCCCAGGTTCCCGCCATGTAACCGTGCGGTTTATTTTCAGGGCGTTGCCAGGCTTCAATAATCGGGTCGATCCACGCCCAAGCTGCGTCAACTTCAGCACGATGAATAAACAAACTTGGATTATTTGCCGCAGCATCTAACATCAAACGTTTGTAAGCATCACTAAAATAATCTTTGTAGGCGTCAGCCAGATTCAAGTTCAGAACCACTGGCGATAATTTCATTTCCTGCTTGCCCAAATCTTTTGAGGTCACGATGATCTTTATAGACTCTTCAGGTTGCAAGCGAATGACCAAACGATTTGGCGTCGTGATTCCTGCAGTTTCTGGAAACACTTTGTGCGCAACATCTTTGTACTGAATAACAATTTCTGCGAAACGCTGCTTCATGCGTTTGCCAGTGCGTAAATAGAAAGGCACGTTCGCCCAACGGGAATTATCGATGTGCGCACGAATGGCAACGAAGGTTTCAGTATTACTTGGCGTACCTAATTCATCGAGATAACCCGGAACAGTTACACCATCCATTTGACCGGAAACATATTGACCACGTACCGCATTGAAACGAACAGTATTACCAGTCAACGGACGCAAGCTTTCCAACACTTTTAATTTTTCTGCACGAATTCGCTCGGCAGTCATTTTGTTTGGCGACTCCATAGCCACCAAACATAGCAATTGCAAAATATGGTTTTGAACCATATCGCGTAATGCACCGGCGCCATCATAAAAACCGGCGCGACCTTCCAGGCCTACAGTTTCAGAGATAGTGATTTGCACGTTGTCGACGGTGCGTGCGTCCCAAAGGTTTTCAAAAATACCATTGGCAAAACGCAAAGCCAGCAAATTCTGTACAGCTTCTTTGCCGAGGTAATGGTCGATACGGAAAATGGAATGTTCGTCGAAATATTCTGCAATACTACTGTTAATTTCTTCTGCAGTTTTTGCATCGTAACCAAGCGGTTTTTCAACAACTACGCGCGATGTTTTGGTGATCAAACCGCTTTCATGCAAATGCTTACAAGCTGCACTGAATACCGAAGGCGGGGTGGAGAGATAAAAAACTCTTTGACGATTGTCGCCACTGTTAAGCAATTGCGCGAGCTCTTTCCATTTCTCATCGAGCGTAGAAATGTCTACGGCCATAGGAAATAAAATGGTGGCGAAACTATCCCAGGCATCATCTTTGAATTCATTCTTATTCAAATGCTTTTGGGCAGCCTCACGTACTTTATTTTTGTATTCCTCTACCGCTTGCGTATTTCTTACCGTTGGAATAATACGCGTACCTTCAGGCAATTCCCCATTGCGATGAGCGCGAAATAAACCCGGGATTAGTTTGCGTAGCGCCAAGTCACCAGCGCCACCAAAAAGAACAAAATCAAAGGCTTCAAGCATGTGGTTTATCCTGTAGATACTTTCTAAATCAGACACGTTCTAAATCAGATATTTCCAAGTCAGACTTTTACATCGACTCGTATTTATTATTTACCGTTTCCTTAAGGGAGCGCTGATTACCAGCTAAATACTGTTGCGCCTTCTTCTGCCTTACCTACGGTTGCACGTAGTGGTGCGAAAAGCTCACGGCCCATTCCTTGGTGGCTAGAGGATAAATCCGCGGTGGCGCATTGGCGACTCTTAAGTTCTTCATCGCTGATGAGCAATTGAAGTGTGCCGGTTTCGGCATCCAGCTCAATCATATCGCCATTTTGGATAAGGCCGATTGGGCCATTGTCCAAAGCTTCAGGTGATATATGAATCGCAGCCGGAATCTTACCAGACGCACCAGACATACGACCATCGGTGACCAAAGCTACTTTGAATCCACGATCTTGTAGAACGCCTAAAGGCGGAGTCAATTTGTGCAATTCTGGCATTCCACAGGCTTTCGGCCCCTGGAAGCGCACCACTGCAATAAAATCTTTTTCCAATTCTCCACGTTTAAACGCAGCCTGCATTTCTTCCTGAGCGTGGAATACGATCGCAGGAGCAGTCACTTTACGATGTTCGGCTTTTACTGCTGACACTTTAATAATTGAACGGCCCAAATTGCCTTTCAGCAAACGCATACCACCATCCGCCGTAAAAGGTTTAGTCGCTGGACGTAACACAGCTTCGTCTAAACTTTCTGCTGGAGAATCACGCCATACCAATGTGTCGCCGTCAAGGAACGGCTCTTTGGTGTAAGGAGCAAGGCCGCCTGAACCCATAACAGTTTTAACGTCGTCGTGTAAAAGGCCTACTGAGCGCAATTCGCGCATCAAGTAGCCCATTCCACCGACTGCCTGAAAGCGATTTACATCTGCAAGACCATTCGGGTAGATGCGGCACATGAGCGGGATTATATCAGACAAGTCACTCAAATCTTGCCAGTTTATCAACACACCAGCAGCACGGGCGATGGCAACTATATGCATTGCATGGTTGGTCGAACCACCTGTGGCCAATAGACCCACAATACCGTTTACGATAGTTTTCTCAGTGACGATATCCGCCATTGAGACGAAATTTTCTGGCTTGGTAATACGTGCCAATTGATGTACAGCTTCGCGAGTTAGTGCATCGCGCAACGGAGTGTACGGATTTACAAACGAACTACCGGGCAAATGCAGGCCCATTATTTCCATCAACATTTGATTGCTGTTGGCAGTGCCGTAAAAAGTACAGGTGCCGGCGCTGTGGTAAGACGCACTTTCAGCAGCCAATAACTCTTTACGCCCTACTTTGCCTTCCGCAAATAATTGACGTGCTTTAGCTTTTTCAGCGTTGGGCAAACCTGGAGTCATTGGACCAGCGGGTACAAAGATCACCGGAAGTTGGCCGAATGACAATGCGCCCATGGTTAAACCGGGAACGATCTTGTCGCAAATACCTAAACACAAAGCGCCATCAAACATGTCATGCGACAACGCGATTGCGGTGGACATGGCAATCACATCGCGACTGAAAAGCGACAAATCCATACCAGCGAAGCCTTGGGTTACGCCATCACACATGGCTGGAACACAGCCCGCCATTTGCGCCGTCATTCCAACTTCGTGGGCGGCTTTTTTGATGGGCTCCAAATATTCACCATAAGGAACATGGGCGGAGAGCATTTCATTGTAAGCAGATACGACGCCAAGATTTGGGGCAGTACCTTCAGCCAAAGCTTCCTTGTCAGACGTACTACAGGCAGCAAAACCATGAGCCAAATTCGCACAACCCAAATGATGACGTGACGGACCATGCCTGCGCGATTTTTCTACCTTGGCAAGGTACTGCGTGCGGCTTTCGCGGCTTCTTTCGATAATCCGGTTAGTGATGTCGTTAAGTCTTGAATCAGTCATGGCATACCACTTTGGTTAAGTCTGCTTCGGTTGGCAGGTGAGAACAGCCAACATAGAATTTATAGATCGCAAAAACAAAAAGAAGAGCACCTAACGCTTCACGCTTGACCGATATATCAGCAGTTAAGTGAAGCGCAGTTCAAGCGCTTGAAAAACATTAACCTTGCCTTGCCTTCTTCGCTTTATAAAAAGCCACTAAATGACGAGTTGATGCATCGTGTTTGGGATTATCTGCTGAGCCTGCCGCCAGTTCAGGCTGTATAGCTGACGCCAATACCTTACCTAGCTCAACGCCCCATTGATCAAAAGAATGTATACGCCAGATGATACCCTGAACAAAGATTTTATGTTCGTAAAGCGCGATCAAAGCGCCCAGAGTTTTAGCATCCACTTTTGGCAACAACAAGGTATTCGTCGGGCGATTACCTTTATGAACCTTATGCAACACAATTTCTTCAATGCGTTGCGGGCTAGTGCCTTTAGCAGCCAATTCGCGGCGAACTTGATCGGCATCAATACCTTGCATCAAGGCTTGAGTTTGCGCAAAGAAGTTGGCCATTAGTGCGTCGTGATGACCTTCAACTGCTACATTTGGCGATACCGAACCAATAAAATCTGCCGGAATAATATCTGTGCCTTGATGCAACATCTGATAAAAAGCATGCTGGCCATTGATACCCACTTCACCCCACACTAAAGGCACGCTGCCGTAACTAATTTGCTCGCCAGCCCAGTTCACGTGCTTGCCATTAGATTCCATTTCCGCCTGCTGCATATAAGCGGGGAAACGGTGCAAACATTGGTCGTAAGGGAGGAGTGCTTGGGCCGGGTAGCCCAGAAAGTTGCGATTCCAAATACCGACTAAAGCCATCATGACTGGTGCGTTATTTTCGAGGGGCGCTTGTTGGAAATGCAGATCCATTTCATAGGCGCCCTGTAACAAATCTACAAAGCCTTCATAACCTAAAGACAGAGCAATTGGCAGGCCAATCGCTGACCAGAGTGAGAAACGGCCGCCGACCCAATCCCACATATCAAAAATATTTTCCTCCCCAATACCAAAAGCAGTTACCAATTTACGATTGGTAGACACAGCCACAAAATGCTTGGCGATAGCACCGTGATCTTTCGCTGCTTTAATAAACCATTGCTCTGCCGTCTTGGCATTAGTCATGGTCTCTTGAGTGGTGAAGGTTTTGGAAGAGATAACAAACAGAACAGTCTCAGGATTTAAACCTTCCAACACTTCTGCAATCTGTACGCCGTCCACGTTCGAAACGTAGTGCATCTTCAATGTTTTGCTGCCGTAGGTTTTAAGTGCTTCGGTCACCATTAAGGGGCCGAGGTTAGAGCCGCCGATTCCAATACTTACTATATCGGTAATGGTTTTACCGGTATAACCTTTCCACTCACCAGAACGAACTTTTTCAGACAACTTGCGCATGCGCTCAAGCTCGGCGTTAATCGCCGGACGAACATCAACACCATCAATGATAATTGGATTGGTTGATCTATCGCGCAAGGCTACGTGCATAACAGCGCGATCTTCAGTGGCATTGATATGCCCACCGGCAAACATCTTGCTGCGCCAGGCTTCGATATCAGACTCTTTCGCCAGAGCCAACAACGCAGCTTTGGTTTCGTCAGTGATAAGGTTTTTGGAGTAGTCGAACAGGATGCGGGGTAATTCAATCGAGAACTTGTTAAAGCGGGCGTCATCTTCAGCAAATAAATCTTTGATATGGCGGACTTTAAGTTGTTTGGCATGGGCCGTTAAGGCGTTCCACGAAGGTAAATCTGTTGGCCGAGAAAATGAGGTGAGATTAGTCATTTATCGCTCCCGAAAGACAATAGCAAACGCGCATTAGTTGATTCCTGTTGTATTGATTATCCGGCTTGTAGGAGAACGAGTCGAGCGGCATATGCTCTGCATCCAGATGCCCTAGCTCGCTGAAAGTGTTCGCTGAAAACCTGCTGGAATATATGATGCGCAAAAAGGCCGCTATGATAGGCACATGGTCAGGGGGTGTCAATTAATGCGCCTGCTTGAAAGCACGAAAGAAGTGCAAAATCTGAAGCTATATTTAAATTTATTTAGGATTTAGACTCAACGCTAAATTAAATTAAAAATAAGGCTATTTTGTGAACACAATTGACACACCTGCGCTCGGAATAATTGAGGGCTTTTTCGGTCGCAGCTGGAGCTGGGCTGAACGTAAATCTTATGCCAAATTTCTTGCACTAAATAAGCTCGGATTTTACATCTACGCCCCAAAAAGCGACATCTATTTGCGAAAACAATGGCAGCAAGATTGGCCTGCAACTATAAAAACTGAGCTCGACACTTTACGCGAAGATTATCGAACAGCGAATATTGATTTCGGTATCGGCCTAAGTCCCCATGAAATTTATCTGGATAACTCCAGAGATAATCGCGAACAATTGCACAAACGTGTAAACCAAATAAATTCTCTATCACCCGATATATTATGTTTACTATTTGATGATATGCGCGGAGATATCCCTAACCTCGCCAACATCCAAATAGATTTGATGCATCAGGTCGCTGAAATCTCAACCGCAAAAAAAATTATTTTTTGTCCAACCTATTACAGTTTTGATCCCGTTTTGGAAAAAGTATTTGGAGCGATGCCAACAAATTATTGGAAAGACCTGAATACTAACCTTGATAAAAATATTGATATTTTCTGGACAGGAGAAAAGGTTTGCTCAAGCGAATATTCTGTTCAACATCTTGAAAAAATTACTGAGCTTTTAGGGCGAAAACCTTTTTTGTGGGATAACTATCCTGTCAATGATGGTGCAACTATATCCAAGCATTTGCACTTGCGAGCAGTGGGTGAATCCCACAGCAAAATTCAAAACCACGTTGCAGGCCACGCGTTAAATCCGATGAACCAACCCTCATTATCGCAAATTGCTTTGGCATCTTTGCCTCATGCTTATCGAGAACAAGCTAATTACCATCCCGAAAAAGTATTTGCAGAAATTGCTGTAGACCTTTGCGGAGAAAATTTAGCGAAAGCGTTGATACAAGACCTGCCGATATTACAAGATAAAGGCCTGGGCAAAATCACCGCAGAAGAAAAAGCCGATTTACTGAAACGATACTCAGTATTTGCCGACAATCCATTTTGTACAGAAATCGTTGACTGGTTGAATGGTGAATATACGTTTGATCCAGCGTGTTTAACGGAATAAAAGAACCCCACCCTAACCTCCCCTTAAAGCGGGGCGCGTAGCTGGGAGGGAAATCAAATCACCTTGAAATGTAATAAACCTTGCCTGCAACTCGGGCGGTCTAACTTACTCCCTCCCAGCTACGCGCCCCGCTTTAAGGGGAGGGCTGGGGTGGGGTCTATTAGTTAAAATCTCTCCAACAACCATTCACCAATATCATTCAACTGCTCCAAACAAAGCGTGTGTTCCATATCATAAGTTTGATATTTCACTTCATAACCACGCTTCAGCAATTCACTCTGCGCTCGCTGCCCCAAGACTTCAGGCACCACCGAATCTTCAGTGCCGTGTTGAATCAAAATTGGAATATTTTTATTCGCTACGTTTTCAGTAATTGATTCGTTAGTTGCAAAATAAGTTGAAAGCGTTAACAAACCGCCTAAGGGTTTCGTATATGTTAAGGCTGCTTCATAAGCCACAGCTCCACCTTGCGAAAAACCTGCAACTATAATATTTTCACTTTTAACACCGCGCTCAATTTCGCGGTCAATCAAATCGTGCACTTGCCTTGCGCTGTTTCGTAGCTGATCAACATCAACTTTGCGCTCTAAAGATAATTCAAAAATATCGTACCATGCGGGCATCACGTAACCGCTATTAATCGTAACGGGTATTTCAGGCGCATGAGGAAAAATAAATCGAATATTCTGCTCCACCGGCAAATGCAATTGTTTTGCAACCGGAACAAAATCATTGCCGTCCGCACCCAAACCGTGAAGCCAGATAATTGCACCGGTCACGCCAATTTTCGAATTTGATTGAAGCTCCACGCTAGGTAAATAAACCATAAATTGCTCGCTATTCATTTTTTAACAATATGTTCTGTCACTTTTGGAATAACTTTGCATTCACACAAGTGTCATACAGGCGTCATATTATAAATTCATTTCATATGTTATGTGACCGTTATGAGTTTCACGCCCACAATTGATATTCCAGATCGCAACGGTTTAATTTGCGGCTTTACATTGGATGCAACACTCAAAGCCAAACCGCTTGCACTCTATATTGCGAATGAACAAACGGCGCTTCCGCCCTTCGCACATTGGCTTCACTTCAATTTGGCCGATACACGCGCCACCAATTGGATTCACTCGTGCACGTTAATTCCAGAAGATGCGCGTGAATTATTACTCGATAGCGACACTCACATCAGAAGCGAAAATTTTGGCTCAGGCCTAGCACTTGTTATCGGCGATTTATATCACGATTTTAGAGACGATCCAGAACACTTGGGCGTGTTACGTCTGTATCTCGATAATAATCGCCTGATTACGGGACGCGGCCATCCTCTGAAATCTGTTGATCGTTTGCGGCATGAATTATTTGAAGGGATGGTTATTCCCAACAGCATAGATTTATTCGCACGTTTAATTTATGACATTGCTGACTCAATACACACCGTTATTAAACAATTGAATGAACGTGTTGATGATGCCGAAGACCAAATTTTAGCAGGGCACTTACAAAATCAAGGCAGCAAGCTGGGCCAAATGCGGCGTTTATTGGCGCGTTTGAGGCGCCACCTTACCGCCAACCGGCAAGCGATGCAGCTTGCCCTGCCCCATATTTCGCGCTGGAGTAAACATGACACATCTGAATTGCGGCAGGCAGTGGAGCATCTTGATTCCACCATTCAAGATTTGGAATTAGTACAGGAACGCACACGCCTGCTGCAAGAAGAAATCGCTGGGCGCATGAGCGAAGCGACAAATCGTAACTTATACGTGCTTTCTATCGTAACCGTGACATTGCTGCCGATTAATTTAATTACCGGTATCTTTGGAATGAATACCGGAGGGCTGCCATGGGGGCAAGATGATCCGTCTGGGTTTTGGTGGGTTATTTTTTTTATGATTATTGCGGTGATTGCCGCCTTAAGTATATTGCAGAAAAAACGAATCTTGTAATCGGCCAGATCAAATTTTGCTCAATCATTCGCAATCATTCATTCGATAGTTTTTGCATTACATAAAAATGACAATTCCACGAATTGACGCCAGACAAAATCCTCCAAAACCCTCTACACTTCTATATGACCAAATAATGAATCCTGTAACCTTATGTATTCATTGAATTCACTAATGCGCATCTTCCGATGCTAAAGAGTCTACATGTCACAACATCATCCTTATAAAACTGCTCCAGTACAAACCAGCGGCAATAATTACAAAACTATCAATGCGACTATTTCTCCACACAATCAATTAAATATTTTATCGCGAGCTGAAGTCGCTAAATTACTAGATTCCAGCCAAAGCGGTCTCTATAAATTATTTCGCAATTGTTCACTTGCTGTGCTCAACACAGGTAATGATCTGGACGACGGCAAAGAATTATTAGAACGTTACAGCGATTTTGATATCAGCATTGTGCAGCAACAGCGCGGTATTAAATTAGCGGTAAAAGGCGCACCGGAAAATGCGTTTGTCGATGGCAAAATGATTAAAGGTATTAGCGAACATTTATTCACAGTGTTGCGCGATGTTATTTACAACCATGAAGAAATTGATGCCAAGCCTGCAAAAGTTGCGACGAGTGAAGCCATCACTGATGCAATTTTTAATATGTTGCGCAACGCCAATTTGCTACACCCCGGTTTAGACCCAAATTTAGTGGTGTGTTGGGGCGGCCACTCTATTAGCCGCGGCGAATATGACTACACCAAAGAAGTGGGTTACCAACTGGGGTTGCGTGCGTTGGATATTTGCACTGGCTGCGGGCCGGGTGCAATGAAAGGCCCCATGAAAGGCGCCACCATCAGCCATGCGAAACAACGTATTAATGGTGGACGTTACATCGGTATTACTGAGCCTGGAATTATTGCTGCCGAAGCACCGAATCCTATTGTGAATCAACTCACCATAATGCCCGATATTGAAAAACGCCTTGAGGCATTTGTGCGTCTCGGCCATGGCATTATTGTATTTCCCGGTGGTGCGGGCACGACGGAAGAAATACTTTATATTCTGGGAATTCTGTTGCACCCCGATAACAAAGATATCCCCTTTCCATTGGTATTTACCGGCCCGTCTACTTCAGCAGAATATTTTGAACGAGTTGATAGATTTATCGGCGATACCTTGGGTGCAGAAGCTCAGTCGCATTATAAAATTATCGTTGACGACCCAGAGGCTGTTGCCAGAGAAATGGTCGATGGCATCAAAAAAGTTCGCGATTTCCGCAAACAAACTGACGATGCCTACTACTTTAACTGGCAATTAAAAATCAGTGCCGACCTGCAGCAACCTTTCATTCCTACACACGATAATATGCGCAATCTTGAACTGCATAAAAACCAGCCAAGCCATTTACTGGCTGCTAATTTACGCCGAGCTTTTTCGGGGATTGTGGCAGGCAATGTGAAGGAAGAAGGGATTCGCACCATTGAAGAATTTGGCCATTTTGAACTGCATGGCGACACGGAAATTATGCATCCAGTCGACGAATTACTGGAGTCCTTCGCCAAACAAAGCCGCATGAAGTTGCCTGGAAGAGAATACAAACCCTGTTATAAGGTATTTAAGTAGTCAATGTCTGCGGCTGACTGTAGTCAATATCCTACAAGAAATAGCGTCTTTAGCGACTATCTGTAAACTGCCGTTCTCAGCATAATGGCATCCATCAGGAAGTAGACAGTGATGTAAACAGGCCAGGCAAGGTCAACGGAAGCGTCCTCTCAACGGAGAAGTTAGGATGAAGCAGGAATAGGCCAAGAATGGATTGAATGTGGATGAATGGCTAATGGATTAATCTCGAGAGGGTAAGCAAGGACTGAGACGGAACCAAACACTGACTATTACAGAGTTTATGGACAATATCTGCCAAGGGCCGCGTAAGCGGTCCTTTTTTTTGTCTAGCGAAAACCGCTATTTATCTGTGGCCAACAAAAAATCTATTACTTTATGCAAGCCTTGTGTCAAAGAACGAATTGATCCTTCCATGTCCCAATCATCGTTGCCGATTTTTACCACATTAGAAATACTGCGTAGCTGTAAAAACTTTTGTTGTTCTGCCAAACACACCTGAAAGAAAGCTGCGCCTTCCATATTTTCAATATCAATACCAGCTGCATCAATAAACGGTGCCATGGCCGCGTTCATTGAATTACTTTTAGCGACAGGCAACAGGGGCTCAATGGGAATGTAAGGGCACCGCCACTCTTTTGTTATGGAAAAATCCATATCCAACTCCAAGTCGGCAAGATGCGTAAATCCTGTGGGAGTAAAAAATCCCAAATCGCATTCGCACTCAGATTTAACCAACACCACATCATCAACAGCAAATTTAGAATGCTGATAAACACCCGCTATACCAGCCATAATGATCCAGTCAGGTTTGTGGTGTGCAATAATTTTGCTGGTACGATAAGCCGCTGCAGATAAACCTACACCGCAAATCTCCGAAATAACATTCGGATGTGAAAAAAATTGCGCTTCCGTAGAAGTTGGAAATACCACTACTATTTTCATTGTTTAATCCACTATTGCAGCCATTCAATTAGCCATCTGAAAAATATTATAATCAAACAACACGTTTCTTTACATTTAAACGCTACGTAAGCTAATTCTCATCATCTAAAATGCGCGACATCTTTTAATAGCCAGCTAATCATTATTTTTATTTATTCACGGGGCACACAATGATCACTAACGAGCCAAATCCCATTTATGTAGCTAATCCAGAACGCTACAACACTATGAAATATAAACGCTGTGGTAAAAGTGGCGTGCAACTGCCGCGTTTATCGCTTGGTTTATGGCAAAACTTTGGTGCAGTCGATTCTCTTTCAAATGCGCGTGCCATGTTACGCAAAGCATTTGATTTAGGCATTACTCATTTTGACCTGGCAAATAATTATGGCCCTAATTTTGGCTCGGCTGAAATTACTTACGGAACAATTCATAAGCAGGACTTTGTACATTATCGCGATGAATTAATTATCAGCAGCAAAGCCGGTTACGACATGTGGCCAGGGCCTTACGGTATTGGTGGTTCACGTAAATATTTAGTGGCAAGCTGCGATCAAAGTTTAAAGCGCACCGGTTTGGAATATTTTGATATTTTTTATCATCACTGTATGGACGCGGAAACTCCGCTCGAAGAAACGATGCAAGCGCTCGATTACATAGTTCGCTCTGGCCGCGCTCTTTATGCAGGCATTTCAAATTATCAACCGGAACAAACCAAAAAAGCAGTAGATATTTTGAAGTCTTTAGGCACACCACTGCTGATTCATCAACCGCGTTACAATATGTTTGATCGCTGGATTGAAGATGGTTTAACAACTGTTTTGAAAGATGAAGGCGTTGGTTCCATTGTTTTTTCACCGTTAGCCCAAGGCGTTTTGACCAACAAATATTTAAATGGAATTCCCGAAGGGTCGCGTGCGTCTCGTCCCGAATTAATTTATTTGAATAACAAAGATATTACGCCAGAAAAATTACAAAAAGTTCAGCAACTTAATGCAATTGCTGAAACTCGTGGACAATCATTAGCTCAAATGGCAATTGCTTGGACATTACACAACGATGCTGTTACGACCTGTTTAATCGGCGCAAGCCGCCCCTCACAAATTGAAGATTCAGTTGCCGCACTAAATAACCTTGAGTTTAGCAGTGACGATATCGCAAAAATTGATGCAATTATTCGTTAATTAAAAATCTGGCGAGATAAATATCTCGCCAGATCAAAACTCCCTGCAATCCATTAAACACGTTCACACTTATCAATTTCTTTTGTCCTTCCAATCCGTTGTTTGCATCTTTCATGTCACACAAAAATTTTATTAAAAAAGGATCGCGCTTAAGCTTTAGTAAGACTAAGCAGCTACTTTTTCTATTTTCCCTATAGAGTACCAATCCAGTTTGCGAGTTAATACCATAAACACACCTAGCAAACCAAATAGCAATAGAGAGCCCATTAGCAACGCGTAGTCTTCTGCACTCAGCAATCCGTATAGCAAACCATAAAGCGATGCGAGCAACCCGGAAAAAATCGCGCCACGAATAACGCTTTGTAAAACGTAGGTTACATAAAATCCGATCAACAAAATGCACGCGGAGGATGAGATTAAATAAGCTGTAGCAAAAGCAATATGCTCAGATAAAGAAACTAGCAAAAGATAGAAAAATGCGAGAGCCAAGCCAACCAACCCATATTGCACCGGATGAATTACCAAGCGCTTAAGTACTTCAAATAAAAAGAAACCCGCAAAAGTTAATGCCACAAACAACAATGCATATTTTATTGCGCGATCACTTTTTACATATTGATTTACAGGATCAATTAAACCCACCCCAAAATAACGACTTTCAAATGCATCGCAATCGTTAGCAAAAGCGCATTGATTGAAACTTTCTTCCAGATTGCTTGAGAAATAGGAAGTACGCCATGAAGCGGTAAAACCTGTTGCGGTGACCTCTCGTTTAGCGGGTAGATAATCTCCCATAAAACTGGGGTGAGGCCAATCTGAACCCAAGTCAACTTGCGAATCACGACCTATGGGAACTATGCTCAAGGACTCTGTGCCTTGCAAAACCAAATTTAATTTGAAATGCAGAATAGATTTTTGCGTGAGCTCAGGATATTTAATTGTCGCATGTACCCCCTCACCCAACATTTTAAGTTTTGAGCCTGGCTCCATATCGACCAAATCATTATTGACCTGAATTTTTAATCCGTTCTCAATGCCGCGAATATCTTTAATGCCCATCGAAATGTAAGGTGAATCAAATTGGTAATCCGGTAGATTTTCAAGTACACCGTAATTAATTGGTACTTCGAAATGGCCAGAAATATTATTATCGGCATGATACAAACGCGCCTCATATATACCACGCGCTCGTCGCTCCGTTTTCAATTGACCATCTACCACAAATGCCGATGGTAAAAAATATAAGCGGCCATTCTCTAGCTCTTCTGCTTCATAACGTACTTTGGTGTCAGGATCTATTTTCCATTGTCTGATCTTTTTTTCATAAGGAACGACCAACACCGGGCCCACTATTTTTTGGCTGTAACTGGACCTTTTAGCAATCTCTTCCACCGCCTCTCGCTGGTAAGACTTTCTTTCATGAATAACACTATTAATCATGCTGATGGGAATCATCAATAACAGCATGAGAAAAGCAATCGTAGCCAATTTAAAGAGTAAGGGACGCTTCATAAATTTCTCCTGTAGGTTGTGTAGGGGAAATTATCTAAAACGAATGTGGAGCTTTTATGTGTTTAGTGTGGAGATTGAGTGAGGTTTAGCCAAGCTAAGTAACAGCGTTGAAGGTAATAGAAGCCTCAACGCCACCATCAAGATTGCGAAGCTGTAATTCTGCGTTGTGTAAGTTCGCCACTTCTTGCACAAAATTCAAACCTAAGCCGGTGCTTTTTTTTCCTGTTACTGGCCTGGGTAATGAATAGAAGCGCTCCGTTAGGCGAGCAAAAGCAAAATCGGGGATTTGCTTGCCCTCGTTTTCTATTGCAATTTTTTGCGCTCTACCTAACTGCTCCAGGTAAATTCGAATGCGACCACCATCCGGCGTAAAGTCCAGAGCATTCTCAAACAAGTTAGCAAATGCTTGTCGCAACAAAAATTCTTCACCGGCTACATGAACATCTGCAGAAATTGTATTTTCACAACGGATTGCGTGTTGCAAAATGCGGGCAGATTGTATTTCAATAAGATCATCCCAAAGTGGCTTTAGAGCAATTTCTTTTTGTTCATTCAGCGCTTGCTGTTGTTCAACCATCGCAAGATTCAATAACCGCTCAATAAGTTGCTGCATGCGAGTACTTTCAGATTCAATATTACTGACAAAACGTTTATGTTGGTCATCGTTCATCGGTGACTGCAATAATTCTGCAGCTGCGCGAATTCCAGCGAGTGGGCTTTTTAATTCATGGGTAAGAGTTTGAATGTAACGCTCTATATAGGCTTTGCCGTCCAACTGAATGCGCATGGATTCAAGCGCAATAGCCAATTGGTTCAGCTCACCACTCGCTATTTTACTTTCGGGTAATACTGCCCGCCGCCCTGCACTTACGGCCAACGCATATTTGCGCAGCCGACGCAGTTCAGCACTCAACCACCACGAAAATAAAATACCTGCCAGTAAACCCAAGCCAATAATAATTCCACCAAGCGTTGCAAGATGATTGCGCGAGCGATCAATAAAAGGCTGCATGGTGCGATTCGGTTTGGCGACGGAGACTACGCCAATAATGTCGTCACCATCCATAATAGCTGCAGCCACGTACATGATGCTTGACATGTCGTCGCCAGGAATTTCTGCTGTAGAACGAGCACCATATTTACCGCGAAGCGTTAGATAAACATCGTTCCAATGAGAATAATCTTGCCCCAACGCGACGTTTGCTGAATCGAGAATCACTATGCCATTTTTATCGGTCACGTATATTCGATGGTTGATAACGGTTTTATCAATTCCCCAAATTTTTGCCTGCAGCTTACGTTGGCCATAAGCAGCGAGTTGCTGGGGGAACTTACTATTCTGCAGATTATTATTTTTTACAGGGTCGCGCAGAATTTCTGCTAATAGATTTGCGGTATCAACAAGATTTTCCTCAGTGGATTGGCGAACTCCCGGTTTAACTTCTTCAACAACAGTATTCAAAATAAAATAGCTACTTAATCCCACAAAAATCAAATAAACCAAAAATATTCTAATGCTAAGTGACATGTTACCGCCCTGGCTGATAGCTATAACCAAATCCACGTTGCGTTTGTATAGGTTCGGCATTCGCAACAACAGCTCGCAACTTTGAGCGCAAGGTTTTGATATGGGTATCAATGCTGCGATCATAGCCGGCATCCGTTGCTGCACCTACGGCATTTAATAATTGATCACGACTAAATACCCGCTGTGGTTGCTCAACAAGTGTTTGAAGCAGTTTGAATTCAACTCGTGTAAGTTGCAGAAGTTGCTCATGATAGAAAATTTGTAAATTTTCATTATTAATAATAAAAACGCTTTCAACCGTAGATTTCGCGGGAACAAAGGTTGCTATCGGCATCACGCGTTTTAAAATAGCTTTGACGCGTGCCGCTACCTCGCGAGGACTAAAAGGTTTTACAACGTAATCATCTGCACCAATTTCAAGACCAACCACTCTATCTAATTCCTCACCTCGCGCCGTTAGAAAAATCACTGGAACATTTGAGAATTTTCGCAATTGCTTGCAAGCTTCAAAACCTGTGATATCCGGCAAGCCAACATCCATAATAACGAGATCTATAGATTCAGTTTGCAGCAGCCTTAGCGCGTCATTTGCTAGAGCTTTCCAGGTGACATTAAAACCTTCTGTTTGCAACACAAATATCA
>Ga0247739_10000310_pt1 | contig 16970 bp, 16 predicted proteins | sample UWRJL058202B2_FD_180943 | JGI IMG/M metagenome (GOLD analysis project Ga0247739, IMG submission 180943) | Plant litter microbial communities from Arlington Agricultural Research Station in Wisconsin, United States - UWRJ-L058-202B-2 | ecosystem: Environmental > Terrestrial > Plant litter >...
ATAAACCGACGGCAGCGGGCATTTTAGGTCCCAAAGTATCAAGTTTTATTACTTTATAATTCATTGATTTTGCAATTTCCAGAACACGGGCCATCAATGCTTTTCCAATTCCTTTTCCCTGGTATTTCGGTTTGATGTACATACGTTTTACTTCACAGGTAAACTCATTTTCAATTTGTCGCAAACCTACGGCTCCGGCATAATTTCCTTCGTTTTCAGCCAGTAAAAGTGCTCCGGCTGGCGGGCCATACATGATGGGCAGAGTCGTAAGTTCTTCATCAAAACTCTGAAAGGAAAGGGTAAAATCAAGCGATTCTGCATATTCCTTAAATATTGTTGCTGCCGCAAAGTAATGATCCGGTGTTGTAGCTTGTATGATCTTAAACATTTAAATTATAAAATTTTCGGGGTTGCAAGTATTTTAGATGAGAGATTTTAAAGATAGATGGTACCGGCGATTATTAAAAATAATTTACGGGCATTGATCAATAATCATCAAAAATGTGGAATAGTTATTTCTAAGTGACTGCAAACACTCAATACTCCACATTTTGTACGTAGTATTACACATTTTGTTGTATTGAAAAAGCTGGTACAATATTGGTAGATGAGTTACTTACATTTGCTCTATCAGCGTTCACAAAATAAATAAGCTAATTTATCTGTAATGAATAACAAATCTACCTTCACAGAATTTGAGTTGATTGCTTCATTAAAACTTAATAACCGGGATGCATTTGAATATTTATACGACCGTTATTCATCTGCTTTATTTGGTATTATTTTAAAAATCGTAAAGGATGAAGATAAAGCAGCAGATGTAATGCAGGACGCTTTTTTGAAGATCTGGAAAAATATAAATAGTTATAATTCAGAAAAAGGATCTCTTTTTACCTGGATTTTAAATATCGCCCGTAACACAGCCATCGACAAATTAAGGATGGAAGTTAAAACAATGACATCTGTTAATTGGGATCAGGTTAAGGAAATAGACCTTACACCAACAGTCATATACAACCCGATTCCTGCGACTATTGATCTGCGTGCAATTGTCGGCCATCTGCTTCCTGAAAGAAAATTATTAATAGAACTGGTTTATTTTCAGGGATATACGCATGAAGAAGTTTCAGAAAAACTAAGTTTACCGCTTGGTACAGTCAAATCTCGTATAAGGAAATCGTTACAGGAACTGAGAGTAGTATTTCAGGTAAATTCTCCGTTACAAATGGCTGGCTAATATTTCTTAAATAATAAATCACTTTCCTACTCTTTTTAGATCCAGATCCTGAAAATCAAAACTAAAGTCAGTTAGTGGTGATATGGCTTCCATTTTAATGGAAAAAGGTTTCACATCTCTACTGGTTTGAAAATGCAGATAAGCATCGGCATCAAAACTCCGCCTGTCCCATTTTACAATAAAAGTATTGTTTTTATAAAAGAAAACTTCTCCGCTCAATTTGGGTGAACGTTTTGAATCAAACCTGAATTTTCCATTCTTTTCACTTAATACAATATCGCCCAGCCAGTTGTCGTGATAGGTGCCTGAAAAAGGCTTAAAATCTACTTTTCCTGCGTTTTTACGTTGTTCAATCGCAATTGCATTCCAGATATTGTTAGTAATTGAGTCTGCTTCTGCCAAACCTGCTTTTACTCTTTCGCTGTTTATTTTTACCCGGTCCGTTGGCGGAATACCTAAGTAACTATCTTTAATTGTGTTGGTTATTGCCGAAAAAGCCGCACCGGACTGCTGATTGGTAAATACAATAATTCCAAGCTGAAGTTCAGGGAATAGGGTAACCTGAGTTACCATTCCAGCTAGTCCTCCTGTATGTGTTACTTGTTTGTAGCCCTTTACATCACTCAGGAACCAGCCTAAGCCGTACGCACTAAAATGGGTATTGTAGGGTGGAGAGGCGTTGACAGGAATGATGGTTTGTGGCGTCCACATTTCGTTATGGACTTTTTTACTAAACAATTGTTTGCCAGGATCGTCACCATATTTTCCACCGTTCATCTGCATAATAATCCATTTGCTCATGTCTGCCACGCTGGAATTGATGCCACCGGCGGAGTTTCCAAATCTAAAAATGTCGCGGGGAATAATTTGTACTTTGCCATTTACAGGAGCATGAGCTTCAATTGCATTGCTTTTATCTTTTACCCTGAGCCACGAGCCTGCAGTGTTATTCATTTGCAAAGGTTTCATCAGTCGCTCTTCCACAAATTCTTCCCAGCTTTTTCCACTTACTCTGGCAATTACCTCACCTGCTACCATATACAAAAGATTGTCATAGTCATATTTGGTTCGAAATCCTGATACTGGTTTCAAATAACGAAGATTATAAATAATGTCCTTCATTGTAAAATTGGAAGAGTCCGGCCAAAACATCAAATCACCGGCTCCAAGACCCAATCCGCTTCTATGTGTAAGTAAATCACGAATTGTAAATTCCTCAGTAACGTACGAGTTATACATCCTGAACTCGGGAATATGATGAATTACTTTATCGTCCCAGGTTAATTTTCCTTCATCAATCAGAATTCCTATTGCAGCAGCGGTAAAAGCTTTGCTGTTTGAAGCAATTCCAAATAAAGTGTTTTCATCAACTTTTTCGTTTGTTTTCAATGAGCGGACACCATATCCTTTGGAGTGTACGATTTTGCCATCTTTCACCACAGCAACTGCAATTCCGGGTACGTCGAATGTGGTTAATGTTCGCTCGGTCAGTTCATCTATTTGTGCAGAATTTAGTGGTTGGGCCTTCAATAATGGAACGCCACTTAGAAAAATTAGAACAATAATCAGAAAAGAAGCAGAGGTTTTCACAGTGTTTTTGTTTAATTCAGTAATTATTTTGAAAAAAATTTAAAAAAGTTTTAGTCATTGAAAAATGATTTTTGAAGCGCAAAAATCAGGACATTTTGCACTTTTTAACCTCATAGAACATTGCTTGCAATTTAATTAATCTTCATTAGGATCAGTAATTCTTTCCTTTTTACATCAGCAAAAACTACTAGACAATTATTTCTTTTTAAAGTACCGTATAGTTTTGAAAGTCAATTTAGTAAGTGTCACTTTAATATTTTTAACGTGACATTTAACATGGAAAAATAAACTGGAAAGCTAGTTTTAGTTGATGTTAAAAAAATACAATTATTTTATTTTTAAGAATCTGTCGGTGTAGAATTTTTGTAAATTTTGTTATTTTAATAAATGTCTGTTTTTGATAAATTAGAGCCATAATTATATAAAACTACTTCTATAAATCAGTATAATTTTAGTTTAATTAATTCGTACGAAGTATTGTTATATGGATGTGTAGTATAAAAAAAGTTATATTTTTGGTAATCTAAGTCAGCTTGTTAGTACGTACATTTAACTGAGAAATTCACGTCGAATTTCTAATTAATTATACACCCTAAAACAAATGTATCATTCAAAAATTTTACTAAGATTAGTCGTATTTACTCTATTTGCTTCCTCATGGCAATTTGCCAATGCAACAACTACTCCGGATTGCAATTGTGACGGAAACGTTTTAAAAAACGGAGATTTCGAAAGTGTCACCAATAATAAGCCTAATGACTGGACTTTTATTGCAGCTAATAATCCACCTAAAGACCAAATTCCTACTTTCACCAGTGATGGTGCCTATAATGTTTGCCCGAACGATAGCCGTAACGGTTTGATGCATTATAAAGGTGTTTTTTATCAGGATGCACCTATTGCACCAGGATTCACTGCAACGCTGAATATATGGGGAGGTTACCACTCATTAAGTGAGCATAAATTCAAACTAATATTTTTAGACAAAGACAAAAAAGAAGTTGGTACAACCATTACCGCTAATTTAAATCATAGTGTCGACGAAAATCCGCAGCTATGGACTGGCCCGCATGGTATGACCAAATACACATTAGCAGGTGTAGCTCCCGAAACAGCCAAATTTGTACGTGTGCAGGGTTCTGCCAGCAATGACTATTTTAAAGTAGACCAGGCTTGTCTGGTTTTAACGCCTCCTTCACCAGGCTGTCAGGACTGTACGGCTAACAAATTGGCTAATCCAAGTTTTGAAACAACAGAAGTAAAAAATGGTAAGACAGTTCCTACAAATTGGGTTGGCAGCAGCAGATTTATTTCGGATAATGGTTACAAAGTCTGCGGAAATAAAAACGGACTTATTTCAGACGGAGCCGGTAGTTTTTATCAGGATGTGAAAATAAGTCCTACCAATATAGCAACATTGAAAGTATGGGGAGGTTATCATGAACTGGCAAATCAGAAATTTGAACTTCAGTTCTTTTCAAAAACAGGTGCAAATCCGATATCAACCGAAACTGCACTTTTAGATATGTCGGTGGAGTCTCTCAGCAATCACCTTAAAATGTATACGCTGGTTGCTACTGCACCTGCTAATACCGAATATGTTAGAATTATAGGTTCTTCCACAGGTAATTTTTTCAAAGTGGATTTCGCTTGTCTGACTATTAAAGAAAATTCACTTCCGGTAACATTAATTGATTTTAAAGTAGCCAGAGAAGGCCATAATGCAGTTCTTTCATGGAATACAGCGGCAGAAACGAATTCACGTGAGTTTGACGTTCAACAAAGTACTGATGCAAAGAACTGGCTTAGTTTATCTAAAATTGCGTCCTTCGGTGAGAGCTCAACATTACAGAGTTATTCTTATACGCATACAAATCCGGCAGGAGGTAACAATCAGTATCGTCTGAAAATGATTGATCGTGATGATACATTTGCTTTTAGCAGGATTGTAAATTTAAACTTTGAAAGTGAGGAAATTGTGATTTTCCCAAATCCTGTTTCTAACCGGGTTAAGTTTAATATGAATGGTGTTAAAATAACAAATGTTCAGATTTTTTCTGCAAACGGAACGATGGTAATGGATGCAATTCCTGACTCCTTGAATGAGCTGGATCTGACCAAAGTTTCTCAGGGAAATTATATCATGAAGGTTAAAAAAGCGGATGGTGCACTGGTTTCACGAAGAATTCAGGTAACCAGATAAACAAAAATTTGTTGTAATTGTAAGCCCTTTATCTGCATTATGTGGATAAAGGGCTTTATTTTGAAGTTATGTTCCTAACTTTCAGAATTAATTAACCAGCATCTTTTTGAAAGAATTTCACACTCCAAAAACTAATTCTTTAATTATTGAAAGTGAGCCCGCAGAATTTCCGGCAACATTTTCCAGGGAGGATTTCGGGAAAGATTTTCGCTGGGGCACTGTTACGGCAGCTTTTCAGGTAGAGGGTGCAGTGAAGGAAGATGGCCGCGGTGCATCAGTTTGGGACACTTTTACGCATAAAAAAGGGAAAATTAAAAATAATGATCATGCAGATGTAGCCTGTGATTTTTACCACAAATATGAATCCGATCTGGAACTGGTTGTTGAGTTAGGATTTAGTGAATTCCGCTTTTCCATTTCATGGCCACGTATACTTCCAGCCGGTATTGGCGAAATAAACCAACAGGGAATTGATTTTTACAACAGGCTGATTGATAAGTGTATTGAACTAAAAATTACACCCTGGATTACTTTATATCATTGGGATCTGCCTCAGGCTTTGCAGGATAAAGGAGGATGGAAAAACCGGCAGATTATACACTGGTTTACAGAATATGTCCAGCTTTGCACATTACAATTTGGTGATCGTGTTAAAAACTGGATCGTGATGAACGAACCGATGGCGGTTGCCGGACTAGGATACACAACTGGTTTGCACGCACCTGGTAAAAAGGGAATATTAAATTTTTTGCCTGTGGTACATCATCTTGCATTATGCCAGGCGGAAGGTGGCAGGATTATTCGACAAAATCTTCCTCAGGCATACATTGGTACTGCTTTATCCTGCTCATTTGTGGAAGCTTTTACTAAGAGTAGCAAGGACATCAGGGCTGCAAAAAGAGCCGATGCATTAATGAACCGCTTATTTATAGAACCTGCACTTGGATTGGGTTATCCTTCTGATGCTTTTTCATACCTGAAAAATATCCGGAAATTTATGCTTGAAGGAGATGAGGAAAAGCTAAAATTCGATTTTGATTTCATTGGGCTGCAAAATTATTTTAGTGTTGTAGTACGGCATTCTTATCTTGCCCCGGTATTATGGTTGAAGGATGTTCCTGCAAAGCTCAGGAATGTGCCAACAACTGCAATGGGCTGGGAAATTAATCCGGAAGGCATGTATAAAATAATCAAACAGTTTTCAAAATATCCAGGCATTAAAGAAATCGTTATTTCAGAAAGCGGCGCGGCTTTTGAAGATATTTGTTTGAATGATGAAGTTAAGGATCCTGAAAGAGTTGCGTTTTTTCAGAATTATATTGCCAATATTCTCAGAGCCAAACGAGAAGGTATAAACGTGACTGGTTATCTTGCCTGGTCGCTCATGGATAATTTTGAATGGGCAGAAGGATATTCCGCCCGGTTTGGCCTGGTTCATGTAGATTTTGAAACGCAAAAGCGCACAATCAAAGATTCAGGAAAATGGTTTGCTGATTTTTTGAAAAATTAAATTATCTCAGTTAAAAGACATTCAGTTTTCTTATAAATTAAGAATATCCTTCGCTTCTTTTTCTGAATAATACGGCCCGATTTCCGACTCATCAATTATTTCTTCTACCTGATCTTCCGAGGCAGGAACTGATTTTTGATCATCTTGGGAAACAGTTATCTCATCAAATTCAATCGTTCCTTTCAGAGCCAGGTCATTAAGGAAGTTTTCTATGTTTTCTTGTTCAGTTTCTGTCAATATTTTTATCTGATATGTTTTCATGTTGTAATTGGAAGTAATGGATGCAATAAGTAATGGCAATCAAAAAATCGTACCGAATATAATCAATTATCAGACATTGTTATTGTTCAATTGTTCAATATCGGACAAGTATAATTTTGTAACCTATTGATAATGAGTTAATATATTAAGTGGTTTAATTTTTTTTATAGATTAAATAATGATTGAAGTGAAAAATATTAATAAATAATAATTACTGATGCAACTACCGTTACCTTTTTTACATCATTATTGAAACTTAGCTATTCAGACCATGAAACGGAAAAATTTACTATTATTAGTTCTTGCTGTCTTCATTTCAGCAACCTCTTATGCCCAATCAAATGAAGAAAAACCTTACGTTACCAAGAGTTTCAACAGCTCGTCTTTAAATGCACTAAGTGTAGAAACTTCCGGAGGTGCAATTGCTGTAACCGGTGGACAAAGTAATGGTTTTAAGGTAGATATGTTTGTTGTTCAAAATAACTGGAAGGACAAAAAAGAGTTAAGTAAAGCAGAGATTGAAGAACGACTGGACGATTATGATATATTAATTGGTACAGAAGGAAATAAAGTAGTTGCCAGAGCCAAAAGAAAAGAAGGTATAAAGTGGGACAATAATAAAAATGTTTCGATTGGTTTTAAGATTTATACACCACGGGCTATTTCTACTTATTTAAAAACGAGTGGCGGAAGTATTAGAATTGCTTCACTGACCGGCGAACAAAATTTTACAACAAGTGGTGGCAGCATGAAAGTGGAAGATCTGGATGGAACTGTCCGTGGACGTACCTCGGGCGGAAGTATTGAAGTAACTAATTGCAGAAAAGATATTGAGTTGGTAACCAGTGGAGGCAGTATTAAAGCAAGTGATCTGAAAGGCAGAATTGACCTGAAAACTTCCGGCGGCAGCATTACTTTAAATAGTCTTGATGGTGAAATTGAAGCAGTTACCAGCGGCGGGAGTATAAAAGGCGATGGCATTGCGGGATCATTAAACACGGGAACTTCTGGTGGATCTGTAAGGTTGGCAAATGTTTCAGGAAGTTTAAAAGCAAGTACCAGTGCAGGAAGTGTAGAAGTGTCCATGACCAAACTAGGAAAATACCTGGATCTGCGGAGTTCTGCCGGAAGTATTCGTGTTACAATGCCATTAGAGAATGGACTTGATCTGAACCTGAAAGGAAATAAGGTTTCTATACCGTTGAAAAATTTTGATGGAAATGTTGAAAAAGACCGCGTGAGTGGAAAAATTAACGGAGGCGGAATTCCAGTAACGCTTTCAGCCAGCAGCGGCAGTGTTTATGTGAATCAATAAGTTTTTTAGCCATTGAAAAATAAAATTTAAGGAATTCTATTAGCCAAACCGATAAATAAAGTAGCAACAGAAGTGTCTCTAACCGGACACTTTTGTTGCTTTAGGTCAAATCCTTAACTGCATTTCTCTGGACTTTCCTGAACTCGGATGGATTAATACCTTTATACTTTTTGAACAACCTGTTCAGGTGACTTTCGTCTGTAAAATTCAGTTCAAACACAATTTCATTAATTCTCATATCGCTGTTTAAAAGTCTCAATTCTACCAGTCTCAGCTTGTAATTGATAATATATTGCTGAAGAGTTTCTCCGGTTTGCTTCTTAAAATACTTTCCTAAATAACTGGTAGAAATTCCTAAATGATTGCAGATTTGCTCAATTTTCAAATGATCAGGATTAAATATGTTTTCCTGTATGTAATGCAATATGTCAAGAACTGCTTCCCCGGTATTTTCCTTGAAATTTTTGGGCAGTTTTAAAGCAATATTTCTGGCAACTACCAAAATAATAGTCTGTACGATAGTTTCCGTTATTTTGGTGTGATACAATTGCTGATTGCTTTGTTCCTGCACGATATTCTCTACCAGCGAAGCGATCAGAGGTTTATCAATTTTATTTTTAAGAATACAGCCCGGACGATGACTTGCATTGTTCAGGATAAAATCCATACGTTGCACCCAGTCGTTGTCATTATTTGTTTTGATATAAGAATTATTAAAACTCAGAAAAAAGAATTTGGTAGGATTGATAATGTCAAAAGAATAAGTATCCTGCGGCGTCATAAGAAACAGATTTCCCTTTCGGTAATTAAACCGGTGGCTGTTAACATATTGAATGCCGGTTCCTTCGATAATATAGATAAGAATGAAAAAATGATTCCGGTAAGACTTCTTAGGGAAAATCACTAATTCCTTGTATTCTATTTCAAAAGGCTGATACAGGACTTGGTTTACCACAGACATGATTATACAGAATTAGTGAAGATTTGTACAAATGTAATCATCAATGCCTTGTATAATTTTGCCAATCAAAAAACTGATTATCAAATACTACTATGAAAAAGCTTTGTATTCTTCACGTCCTGTTAGGAATTATGTCTGAAATTCATGCACAAAAAGTGTCTGATAAATCCGTTAATAAAAACGAAAAATTGATTGGGCTCTGGTCCCTGGTTGCTGTGGAAAATACAAATCCTGATGGAAGCAAAACACTTCCGTATGGCCCGAATCCGCAGGGATTATTAGTTTTTGATACAAATGGCAGTTATGCCATTCAAATTTTGAAAGCTGTTCGCCCACAGGTTGCGGCAGGAGATAAAAACAAAGCGACTCCTGAAGAAAATGCAGCGCTTGTTCAGGGAAACAATTCGCATTTTGGTAAATATTCCACGGATGAACTAAAAAAGACCATTACTTTTCAAGTCGAACATGCCTTTTATCCTAATTGGGAAGGGACGGTTCAGGAGCGGTTTTATACTTTGTCCAACAATGAATTAAAGTATATTGTAACAAATACAACCAATGGAGGCGCTATTACAGCGGCAGTTATATGGAAAAAAGACAAATGAAATAGCAAGAAAAGCAAAACCGGATTTCTGATTCAGAAGTATTATCATATTGTTTGTTAAAAACCACTAAATGAGTGTAATAAGTAATAAAAAACGGCGTTGAATTTTCAACCATATCTATTAAATGGGAATTTGTTTTTTACTGAGGCAGAATAACAGCTTCACCCAGAAATCAGCAGAATATTTTCCATAACCCCCATAGATATGAAACCATTTTTTATTGGATTTTCTTTTTTGTTCCTGCTTTCTTCGTCGCGTTTATTCTCTCAGTCAGTTACTCCGTTAAGAATTCCTACTACAACAGTTTCCTTTTTAACATTTACTCCCGATGCCAGAAGTGCAGCTATGGGAGAGGCAGGAGTTGCGCTCAGCGCAGATGCCAATTCGGCTTATTGGAATGCCTCAAAATTGCCGTTTGCAGAAAGAGATTTTGGTGCGTCCGCATCGTACACGCCCTGGCTGCGCACAATTGCAGATGGTATGTGGCTGGGCTATGCAAGTGCTTATAAGAAATTGGGAAAAGGTCAGGTTGTTAGCGCTTCGGTCAACTATTTCAATACCGGAATACATCCTACGGTTACCGGCAAAGAATATAATTCATCGTTTGCAATCAATGCCACTTATGCAAAACAATTAGGCAGGAATTTTTCAATAGGTTTAACGCTAAAATATATTTCATCTAATATGGATGGTAACCTGAATTTTAACCCAGGTAATGTGAAACCAGGAAAAGGAATTGCTGCGGATTTGAGTGTTTATTATAAAAGGGAATACAGAGATGAAAATACCGGACAAAACCTGATCTGGTCGTTTGGTGCCGTATTGTCTAATTTTGGGACCAAATTTAATTATGGATCGGGTGTCGATGAAAGTTTTATCCCTACAACCTTTAAACTTGGCGGCGGTTTGTCATTTACGCCAGATGGCCGTAACCGTTTTAATTTTATTTTAGATGTGAGGAAATTGATGGTTCCAACGCCAATTGCAGGAGTTAATGTAAATAAAAAACCGTTGCTGCAGGGTGTATTTGGCTCTTTTTCGGATGCGCCGGGTGGATTTAAAGAAGAGATTCAGGAAGTCACATTGTCTGGTGGTGCAGAATATTGGTATAAGGGAATTTTTGCTCTGCGTGGCGGATATTTTGGACAAAATAAAAACAAAGGGAACCGTAAATATTTTACTGCGGGTGCTGGTGTCCGGATTTTGAAAAATTATGGCGTGGATTTTTCCTATTTATTTCCTGTTACTGAGGGAAGTCCGCTGGCACAGACATTGCGGGGCACTTTATCTGTATATTTGTAATAAGGAATCTAATATTATAAAAGCTAAAAAGCCCACAAAGATCATACGTCTTTGCGGGCTTTTTAGCTTCAATTTTTTACCAGGCGATTGTTTCTTCCAAATGGAAATATCCACCGGTTGGTCCGTCCGGTAAAAGTGTTGCCAGACGTACACTTGTCAGCGCACCATCTTCAGGAGTCATTGGTGCAGCCGAACCACCCAGTTCTGTATGGATCCAGCCTGGATGAAGGGAATTAACTTTAATAACGGTATCTTTTAATTCATGGGCAAGATGCACAGTGAATGCATTCAGCGCTGTTTTTGAAGAATCGTAAGCAAACATTTTTATAGCATAAAGGGGTGCTGATGGATCAGAATGCATAGTTAAAGAACCCAGATTGCTGGAAACATTAACAATACGGCCGGCATCAGATTTTTTGATTAACGGCAAAAGCACTTGTGTACTAAGTACCACTCCAAAGAAATTGGCATCAAATGTTTTGCGTAAAATTTCTTCTGAAACACCACTGGTAGCATTTTCTTTGCCTATTGCATTTGCCGGTTCACCTTCAAGGCCGATTCCGGCATTATTTACCAGAATATCCAGTTTACCGAATTTACTTTCAAAATATTTATAAGCACTTGCGTAATCTTCTTTGCTGGAAACATCAAATTTTATAAAATCCGACTCAATCCCCTCTGCTTTTAATTTTTCCACAGCTGCTTTTCCAGCTTCTTCATTCCTTGATCCAATAACAGGAAATATTCCAAGTTTACCCAATTTTTTAGCAGTTTCAAATCCAATTCCACGATTGGCTCCTGTAATAAATGCAATTTTTTGTTCTGACATGATCTGGTTTATTTAATTATAAATAGTATAAAATGATATTAAATAATTTAATTACTTACTAATAAGTAAGTTTTATTGACAAATTTTTTTATTCTTTTAATTCAAGTTTTAATTGACTTACAACCGCATCATAATGCTGATTGCCAATCAGTCTGGCATGTTGTAATGCTCCGGCTAATGCAGACGACATGAATGCTGCTTTATTCTGAGGTTCACCTTTAAAGTAAAATTTCCCTGCCTTCCTGCCAGTTTCCAGTAATTCAGTAAACCAGTTTTTAAATACAATAAAATACTCTGCGGAAGCATTCTGCACAGATTCCGGCAATTCCGGGTAATCGGATGCACTGGATCCGATTACACAAATTTTATTGCCATTTTCAAGGTTTTTCCGATAATTAGTTAGAAATATTTCCAGCTTTTCCCAGTGATTTAAGTCAGATATAGTAGAAGTGAACTTTTCGAAATTGGAAATTTCCTGATTGATAATGTCAAGACCTAAATCTTCTTTGCTTGGATAATGATAGTGAACGGCAGCATTTTTTATCCCCAGTTTAGAAGAAATCTGCTGATAACTTAGTGAAGGATATCCAACGCTTTGAAACAGGTCCGTTCCCAGTTCAATGATCTTTTCCTTCGTATCCGTTCTTGCTTTCATATTGCTGTTTCAAGTTGATAGTTCAAAATTACTTACTAGTTAGTAAGTAAACAAGTTTTAATGGAAACAATTTAAAAAATATTTTTAACTAAAATGAAAGCAGTTCATTATCAGGGACTTTCAGCAGCATCTTCCATGGTTTTTTCAATGACTATCCTTAACCGATCCTGATTTTGATCGGCCCATACGCCAATTGAATGTATTAAAGGAACCAATGATTCGCCAAATTCCGTTAGGCTGTATTCAACTTTGGGAGGAACCTGCGGATATATAATTTTTGAAACCAGCTCATGCCGCTCTAATTCCCTTAGCTGCATAGTTAAAACCCGCCGGGAAGCGTCGGGGATTTTTCGTTGTAACTGGCTGGGCCGTTTGTGCCCTTCATGGATAAAATACAGCAGCCGCATTTTCCATTTGCCATACAAAACCTCTCCTATCAAATCGAGCCCGCAATCGAGGGTAACCGGTATCTTTTTCTGGTACATAATGCAAAGATAATCAATGATTCAAATAAGGTTATAGGGATAAATTTATCCCTATGTGAATCGTTAACCCGTACTTGTTCTATCCGTGCATACTATGGAATTTTGTGTTATAAATAAACGGATAATATTAAAAACAAATATGGAAATCACGAACGAATTATCAGGTAAAATAGCATTAGTAACAGGTGGAACCAAAGGAACAGGCCAAGCCATTGCTGAAAGATTATTTCAGGCCGGCGCAAAAGTGATCATTACAGCAAGAAATAAGCCTGAGGAAATAAATGGCAATTTTCATTTTATTTCGGCTGATCTAAGCAAATCAGAAGGAACTGAAAAAGTGACGGACGAAATATTGAAAACTTATGGAAGCCTGGACATTTTGATTAATAATCTGGGGTCTTCAGAAACACCGGGTGGAGGGTTTAGTGTTTTAACTAACACCGATTGGCTTGAAACACTTCAGGCTAATCTGCTTGCACCTGTACGGTTAGACAGAGGATTTTTGCCTGGCATGATTGAAAGAAGTTCTGGTGTTATTATTCATATCGCGTCAATACAAGGCAGACTTCCACTTTATGATTCTACTTTGCCTTATGCCGCTGCCAAAGCAGGTTTAATCAATTATAGTAAGGGTTTGTCCAAGGAAGTTTCTCCAAAAGGAGTACGGATTTTAACGGTTTCTCCCGGCTGGATCCAGACAACTGCTGCCACAAAGATGATGGAACGACTGGCAGAAAGTTCGGGTGGAACCATTGAAGAAGCAATTCAGGGTGTGATGGATTCTTTGGGTGGAATACCATTTGGCAGACCGGCCAAGCCTGAAGAAGTAGCAGAGTTTGTTGGATTTTTAGTTTCTCCGCGGGCAGGGTATTTGACTGGTACAGAATATGTTATAGACGGAGGAACGATACCGACTGTTTAATTGACAGGCTTTAAACCATTCGTGCTTTCGGCTTTCAGCAATCGGCTTGACGACTGCTGAAAGCTCTTAAAATTGATAACAAGAGTTTGGTGCTCTTAAAATCCTTTATCATCAGCCGATGGACCGTAAATAGAAGGAACCGCAATATCATTCAACCTCATGTATACAGTCAGTTGGCCGCGATGATGTACCCAATGATTTAACGTAGAACTAACACTTTCTGCTTTTGAAGTTGTATAAAGAATTTCACCGTGATTTTTTAATTCAAAAGACTCTTGTAAATCTTCGTCAGAAATTTTTTCCAAAGCTGCTTTTGCTCCCTGAAAATTCTCTTCAAAATGATCTACCAGTTCTTTTGTTGTTTTTACCTCAATATGTTCAAAAGTTGCAAAATCAATTTCACTTTGTTCAACCATGAGCCTGATCCACAAAGGGATTTCGCCCACCAACAAAGAAAGATAACCCAGTGACATTGATGTTGGGTGTGGTTTATAATCGAACAGCGATTCCGGAATTCGTTCCAGGCATTTTTTTGTGGCTGTATATTCTGCTTCTAATTCCTTTAAATAAGCAACAGCAAGATCCGTTTTCTTCATAGTTCCAATTGTTTTTTATTTTGGAATGACAAAAAAATAATGCCTGACTTTTTGATAATTGTCTCTTTGGATAGTTCATAATCAAATAGTTATAATGTACTGTATTAAAGATTTCTGATACATCGCTGTCCTAATTACAGATTGGAATGGTTGTAAAAATGTTATTGTATTTCAAATTACTGTTATGACATTAACTTTAACGATATTTAATGAAATTTTTAACAGATTTATTTCGATAACTAAAAGATGGAAAGCATGAAAAAAAGATCGATTGCAAAAGGGTTTATTTTAGCCTTAGCCATGATGTTGATGTCCTCACTTGTTTGGGCTCAGGGAGATAAAGCAAGCCGTCCAAGTCCGCCAAAGACTGCAACAGGAAAAGCAGGAGGTGCAACAATTACAATCAATTATTCAAGTCCGGCTGCCAAAGGACGTAAGGTTTTTGGAGAGCTTGTTCCGTTTGACAAAGTTTGGAGAGCAGGTGCAAATGAGGCAACAATATTTGAAACTGATAAGGATATTAAAGTGGAAGGTAAAACATTGCCAGCCGGAAAATACAGCTTATATGTTCAACCGGGAGAAAAGGAATGGACATTCTTTTTCAATTCAGAAGTTGGTCAGTGGGGAATTAAACGTGGTGGAGATACTACGAAAGATACTGCAAAAGATGTTTTGAGTGTAAAAGTGAAGGCTGCTAAAAGTGCTTCTATGAACGAAAGTCTTGCTTACGAGGTAACTTCCAAAGGGTTTGTTCTTCGCTGGGAAAACTCAGAAGCAATGGTTTCTGTAAAATAATCAGTTATTTCGGCTAACGTCGATTTTCTCTCAGCTAACATTGATTTTAATCAGTGTTAGCTATTTTTTTGAAAAAGGGTTTGATGAAATTTAAGGCAAAGCCGGTAAACCTTACAATTATTAATTGCAACAAACTAAGCCGCTAATCTTTGCAGAATAAGCTTACACGGCGTTTTTGAAGTAACAATTACAGTATGAGAAAGATATAATGGAATTGTAAATACATTGCCTGGAACGAGGTGATTATCATTTCCGTCTACAACAATATTACAGGTTCCTTCTACAATAAGAAATGTTTCATACTCAGTTTTATGAATTTCAGGAGGCGAGCCATTTTTGATCCAAACGATTGCAGTTGTCAGTTCTGGCGTAGCGCCTATGATCCGTGCTTCAATTTCATCTAACGGTTCAGTAAGAACAAGATCAGGCCGGTTAAGCCACTCGTTATAATCAGATATCAGGGAATTTTCGTGCAGTGCAGGCGGAAATGCGGGTTGTTCTCCATGCGTTATGCGCTCTATATAATCAACAGTAGCCATTAAAAATGGCTTGATCTTAGGATCAACTTCTTTGGCCTGGCTTATAGCATAACTTTCCAGGGCAATTTCAATAGAATCTAATTCCTCCCGGATTTCAATGTGCTCCTTTATCATCCGCTCCACTTCGGCATTTTGCTCCGGACTGGTGTCACCCATGACATACATTTCCAATATTCCGGAATTAATAAACCTGCTTACCTCACTCATGCGATTTTTTTACTTTCATTCCAGCTAAAATTATAATTTCTGGTGGGTTAGTTAAAACGTTCGATTTGCATTACAAGCAAAATTAATTCGTTACTTATAATTAGTACAAATATAACGTATTGCCCTGCGAAAAGTGTATTTATGACAATAATTCAGGTACTGACATTAGTTATTTACGAGTAATAATAGTTTTTAGATCAAATCTCTTGCAAGAAATAATATTAAGCTTATTCAGGCAAAGAAGAATGACACTTACCTAACTTGCTCAGGGCGAATGCAAAGTATAGTCACAGAGATTGTTTCCTCGAAGTTTGGGATCATGTAAGCACAAACGTCGGCTTTAATGATACCAAATGTGGGATCAGTTTTATACGCAAGGCCGGAAAAGAAAGTTGGGATAATGTTCTTCTTACAAATCATTACGAGGGATTATAGTACAATCACCTTGTTACAAAATTACCAGGTGTTCCAATGGAACACTTCGAAAAAAAGCATCCTACATAAAAAGAATTTTTATTTATTAACAGTGTTAAGTATATTTGTAAAAAAATAAACTATGGCAATATCAGATCGTAAGCTGCGGGAAAAAGAAGACCTTAAAAAGAAAATCCTGGAAGCAGCGAAATCAATTTTTTTTGAAAAGGGTTATGAAGCAACTTCCATGCGTAATATCGCTGAACGGGTTGAGTTTAGCCCTACTACATTGTATTTGTATTATAAAGATAAAAGTGAAATCATTTTTGCTTTGCATCAGGAAGGGTTCAAAATACTGGCACAGCAATTCAAAGTGATATCTCATGTTGAACACCCTTTTGAGCGTTTAAAAGCTATGGGGCGTATTTATTTTAATTTTGCAGAAGAAAATAATGACTTTTATGAGCTGATGTTTGTAAGGCAGGGACCTATACTTCATGTCCAGAAACACAATCATGACGACTGGGAAGAAGGCTCACGTACT
>Ga0247739_10000311_pt1 | contig 16952 bp, 14 predicted proteins | sample UWRJL058202B2_FD_180943 | JGI IMG/M metagenome (GOLD analysis project Ga0247739, IMG submission 180943) | Plant litter microbial communities from Arlington Agricultural Research Station in Wisconsin, United States - UWRJ-L058-202B-2 | ecosystem: Environmental > Terrestrial > Plant litter >...
CGAAAGCCGTCTCGCCGAGAAAGAGCCAGGCCTCGTCCAGGATGAGCAAGGTCGGCCGTCCGTCGAAACCGCGTTCGATCTCGTGAAACAGGGCCGCAAGCACCGGGGCCACCGCAGACGGGGTGGCCATCAGGGACTCGAGCTCGAAACACTCGAAGTCGGTCGCCCGGTTTGTCGACGCCACGCCGTCCACCAGGGCGCCGTGGGGCCCCTTGAGCGTCAGGGGCTCTAGGGCGGCGGCGACGGCCTTGTCCTGGACCAGGGCGCAGAAGACGGTGAGCGTCCGCTGCGCGACGGGCGCCTCGGCCAGGGCCCCGAGCGCCGCCCAGATTTCCTCCCGGATCCTCGGCGTGGGCTCGAGCCCCGCCAGCCGCACCGCGTCGCCGATCCATTCCGACGCCCAGGCGCGTTCGGCCTCATCGTCGATCCGCGCCAGCGGCTGCAGGGCGAAATCCGTCCCGGCCTGGAGGGCATGCCACCGGCCTCGCATGGCGAGAGTCGCCGCGCGGGCGCTGCGGCCCTTGTCGAAGACCACGACCCGGGCGCGCGGATAGCGGAACCACTGCAAGGCCAGAAAGGCGAGGAGCGCGCTCTTGCCGGCGCCGGTCGGGCCGACGACCATCGCATGGCCGACGTCACCGACGTGCAGGGCCAGGCGGAATGGGGTCGAACCATTGGTCCGGGCGACCGCCAGTGGAGGGCCCTGCAGGTGGGCGTCGCCGGAGGGGCCGGCCCAGACGGCGGACACCGGCAGCAGATCGGCGAGATTGAGCGTCGAGACGAGCGGCCGGCGCACATCAGAATAGGGTTCTCCGGGCAGAGAGCCGAGCCAGGCCTCCACGGCGTTGAGGTCCTCGACCCGCGCCAGGAAACCTTGGGCGTTGAACACGCCCTCGACCGCCCGCGCCCGTTCGGCGGCGAGATCGGCGGTCGGCGCCATGACGGTGACACTCAAGGTCAGATAGCCATAGGCCGAGACGTCCGACCCCAGGGCTTCCAGCGCCCCGTCGCATTCTTCGGTTTTGGAGGCGGCGTCTGTGTCGAGGAGCGGCACTTCCTCCTTGGTGATCGCCTCGCGCAACAGGGCGCCGACGCCCTTGCGCTTGGCGAACCAGCGCTTGCGAAGTTTGACGAGTTCGACCTCGGCGTCGGCCTTGTCGAGGCCGATCCAGCGGGCGGACCAACGATAGGGGAACGGCAGGGCGCCGAGCGCATCGAGCAGTCCGGGGCGGGTGCTGGCGGGCAGACCGCGCACGGACACCACCCGCAGCGGCTGACCCCCGAGGGTGGGCGCCACCCCTCCCACAAGGGCGGCGTCCGCCAGCCAGGCGTCCAGGAACATCGGGGTGTCCGGCGCCTGCAGGGTGACGGGGCGAGGCGAGACGCAGGCATGCAGCCAGGTCAGAAGCGCGCTGTCGTCGAGCGGCGCCGCGTCCGGCAGGGCGTCGCTCAGGAGGTCGAACACCGTCGCGATCTCGCGAACAAAGGTCTCGAGCGCGGTGCGCCAGTCGCGGGTGTTGCGCTCCACCCCGTCGAACAGCCAGCGTTCGAGGCGTCGGGTCTGGTCGGCGGGCGGCAACCAGGTCAGGGCTCCCCGGTAATCGGTCTCGAAAGCGGGATCGGCGTGGTCGAAGAGGGCGCGCCGTTCGCCGTCGACCAGCCAGGCCGCGCCATGGTCGAATGCGGTATCGGGATAGGCGTCGGCGGGACGCCGCCGGGCGTCGACATGCAGACACCAGCCGCTGCCCAGACGCTTCAGGGCGTTGTTCAGGCGCGCGCGCACCGACATCAGCTCTTCGTCCGTCGACGATTCCAGATCAGGGCCCCGGAAGCGGAAGCCGGAGGTGAACGATCCGTCCTTGTTCAGGATCACGCCGGGCGCGACCAGGGCCGCCCAGGGCAGATGGTCGGCCAGCAGGGTCGGCCGGCGGCGATGTTCATCGAGAAAGCGCATGCTCGGACCTCAGACGTCGAGATGACCGGGAAGGGCGAGGTGGCGACGCAGGACGTCGAAGAACCGCTTGTCCGTCCGCGCCGCATAGAGACCGACCGCATGGGCGATCGCCCACCACAACAGGCCGAGCCACCAGATCCGCAGCGCCAGCCCCAGCATCAGGGCGATGGTGCCCATCAGGATGGCGTAGTCCCTCGGCATGCCGGCGACCGTGATCGGTTCCACCAGGGCGGTGGCGACGGGCAGGTCCCATCCGACAGGGCGGGTGGCGTCCATCAGCCGATCTCCGCCCCGCCGGCGAAGCCGAAGAACTCCAGGAAGAAGGTAGAGGCGGCGAAGGCGATGGAGAGACCGAAGAGGATTCCCAGGCCGCGCCGCATCGAAGAGCCGTTCTCGCTCATCGCCACGCCCGCTCCGAAGAGCACCACCGCGATGACTGCAGCCGCCTGGACGACCGGGCCCGTCACCGACTCCACGATCTGCTGGAGCGGGCCCTCCCAGGGCATGCCCGAGCCGCCCGCCAGTGCCTCGCCCGCTGCAAGCAGGCCGCAAGTCGCCGTCGCAGCCGAAAGGCCGCGTTGAAGTATACGCCGCATGGGAGTTGTTCCTGTCGGTTGCGCAAACGTCTGCGCTGACGACTCAAAGCAAGCAAAACCGCCCACAGACTGTCAACGAGACCTGTGAATATATTTTCCTCAGCGCCGTTTCATTTCAATGACGTTTGAGAAACCACGAAGCTTTGCCGCTTTGATTTCGGCTGGCGATTCGGCGCGACGACTTGCGCACGACTTTCGGCATTCGGCCGGAAATCGTCGCAACTTCGCGGACTTCTTTTCAGCTGGCCGGATGGCCGCCCCAATTGCGAAAGCCGAGGCGATTCCGGCTCTCGGAAGCGCCCGCCCGTTTAATCCCGGCGCCCGGACCGGAGGCCGGCCTGTGGGAATATGCAGCGTTCGCCGGTCTTGCGCTGCCGCCCGGCCACGTTAACGATCGTGAGCGGTCACATCAGCGGAGGAGCCGGTCGGCCGTGAGTCAGCAGAATGCGGTTTTGGAACGGCTGACGGAGCGGGAACGGGCTTGCCTTCGCCTCGTACACGCCCACCTCAACTCCAAGCAGATTGGTCGGGAACTCGGCATCAGGCCCGGGACCGTCGACAAATACTGTGAGCGGGCCGCCCGCAAGCTGAACACAGACAGCCGGGTGAGCGCCGCCCTGCTGTTCGCCGCCTCCGATCCGCATCCGACCGGTTCGCACTGCGAACCGGCGCCACTCGATCCGGACCGTCGCGCGTCGCCTTCTGAGGCGGCGAAAGAGGCTGCTCATGATCGACGACACGACCCTGATTCCGCCCGTCTCCTGGGCCACCGTCGAGACCATCCTGCTTCGGATGGCGACGACGGAGGACAAGCGACTGATGGTCAGACATCTGGTGGAGGGAACCCGCAAACAGTCCCCCTTCCTCACCTCGGAGGGGGTTCTGGCGGAGCTCTTCTACCTGGCGTCGGCCCTTCTGGATTCCGACTACAAACCGTCTTTCCCGAACCTGAGCACCTTCGACGCATCTTCCTCGTCTTCGGCATCGCCGCCCTAGCGGTGCTGATCGTCATAGGCCTCGCCGGGGCCGAGAGGTTCGCCTTTCTCCTTCAGAAACTCCGCTACGGCGGCTGACCCCGGCTCCCACTGAAAGAACGTCATGAAGCGCGCCGAAAAAGCCGCGGCCATCGCCGTGCGCCTGCAAAGAGACCTGACCGCCGCAGAGACAGGCCAGGATCAATCGATCAGCCGTCTGGGTCGTTTGGCCCAGACCCTCACCCACTCCAGAAAGGCGGCGGGCCTGTCACCGACCGTCGGCCAGCCGGTCTTTGACGCCCTGTCGCGCGCCATGTCCGCCCAGATCGAATCCCAGAAGGCCATGGTGGAGCTCCATGAGGCGCTGGCTGAAGTGAAGGGGCGGACGCGCTTCCGCGGCATCGTTCTGGGCGGCCTCGAGAAGAGCGAGGACCCCGTGCCCCGGATCACCGGGCTTCATGTGGTTGATCGCGCGGCTTGATAAGGCTTAGGTGACACGGTGCGGGAGGCGCGCCGTGTCACCCTTCTACTTCCTCGTTCTCGGCAGTCTGGCGCTCAGCGCCCTGGCCAGTCTTTGGCGTGGTGGCCAATGGGAGCGCGCGACGGCCGCCGTGCTCGTCATCGCCTGGATCGGCACCGCTTTCGCCCCATTCGACTTCGTCCATCCGCCCTGGATCGCGATCGCGATCGACACCGCCGTCTTCCTGTTTCTGCTCTACGCCGCTGTCTTTTCCGGTCGGCGCTGGACCCTGGCCGCGGCGGCCTTTCAGTTTCTCATTCTCGCCACCCATTTCGTGTTCGTTCAGGACGAGAGTCTCGAGCAGTGGGCGTATGTGTCCGCCTACTACGTCTGGAACCTTGCGGTGATCCTTTCGCTCGCCGGCGGCGTGGTGTGGCGCTTCAGGGACGGTCCGTCACGAAGGCGACCACAGGACCGAACCCTGCGGTCGCATCGGAACCAACCTCGGCCGTAAGGCTTGACGGGGCTTGCTGTATCGCAAAATAACCAGACGCGGACGAACGTGGTTCGTCAGACCCGTCGCATCGCCGGCGCTCCAGAGGATATTTCATGGCTCGAGGTGTTGGTGAGGATGGTCCCCATCCGGTGGATCGCTATGTCGGCCGACGCGTGGCGGAAAAGCGTATCAGCCTCGGCTATAACCAGAGCGACCTAGGGCGGGCCCTCGGGCTGACCTTCCAGCAGATCCAGAAATACGAAAAGGGATCCAACCGGATTTCGTCCTCGAAACTCTGGGAGATGGCGAAATTTCTCGGCGTCGACATCAGCTATTTCTTCGACGGTCTGGCCGATGCCCAATCGAGAGTGGCCGAGGACGGCGCTAGCTTCGATCATGACTTCCCGGCGACCCGGCAGACCATCGAAATGGCGCGCATCGCACCCCAGCTCTCCAGCCGCCACCAGAAGCTGGCGCTCGATCTGATGAAGGAATTGGCCGGAGCCGACGGCCCGGAGGACTGATCACGTCTCTGGCCGGGGTCCGGCGCCGTCGTCCAGTCTGTAGCCATCCCGGGTCAGGCCCCTTACCCTGACGACGGTTTCCACACGACGGCCGCAAGCGGTTCGCTGGATATGGACGATCATATCGATGGCCTGGGCGATCGCCCGTCGGGGGACGACCGATGACACCTCGGCGATGAGATCCTCCATGCGCAGCAGCGCCTCTGCCGCCGAGTTGGCGTGCAGGGTGGACAGCCCCCCGGGGTGGCCGGTGTTCCAGGCCTTGAGGGTCTCGAGCGCGGCGGCCCCTTCGCGCATCTCGCCGACAACGATGCGGTCGGGCCGCATCCGGAGCGCATCGCGGACGAGATCGACCACCCCAATAGGCCGCGGATGGCGTCGCGTCAGTGTGGCGACGACATCCCAGGCCGAACACTGCAGCTCGGGCGTATCCTCGATCAGGAAGACCCTGTCATCGGCGAAGGCCGGCTCGGCGAGGATCGCGTTGGCGAGGGTGGTCTTTCCCGATCCCGTTCCGCCGGAGATCAGGAGGTTGAGCCGATCGCGGGCGGCGAGCCGAAGCAGGTCGGCCTGGGCGGCGTCCAGGACACCGTCGCGCACATAGTCATCCAGCGTCCAGATGATCGCCGGCCGCTTTCGGATCGAGAAGGCGGGCGCGGCCGTGACCGGGGGCAGAAACCCCTGGAAGCGTTCGCCGGTCCCGGGAAGCACGCCCGACAGGCGGGGGTCCTCGCGTGTCACCGGGTCGCCGACATAGTCGGCGATGAGCCGCACCACCCGCTCTCGCGCCTCGGGTTCGAGACGCACGCCGGTGTCGGAGCGGCCCTCCCCGGACCGGTCGAGGATGAGACGCCCGTCCGGATTGACGAGGATCTCCACGACCGAGGGCTCGACCAGCGCCTCGAGGACCCTAGGTCCCAGCGCGTGCCGGAGGGCTTCCAGCTTCCTCTCGGCGACGATCGGGTGAGTGGCCACATCAGACTCCGGGTCCGAAACTGCGCGGTTCGGCGATGTCGGACGCAGGCTCGGGGATACGAGAGCCGCCGCTGACAACCCGGGCCGCCGTGGCGTCGAGCATGCGTTCGATGCGGCGCTCCATCGCCGCCCGGACCACGGGGTCGTCGTCGATGGCGGCGTCGGGAAGACGAAGGAAGAAGGCCCGTGCGAGTTCGACCACCAGTTCCTGGATAATTCCCATGTCCCGCGCCGTTGATCGCATGTGATCGCGAAGCGCACGATCTAGGTGGAGAAGCCGGTCATCGGGATCGGCCTGCAGGCTGCGGGAGAGTCCCCGCGCCATCGCGCGCCCGGCCGCCTGGCTTTGCGAGATATTGGCCTGGCGTGCCTCGCGGTCCAGCGCGGCGATCAGCCGGCGGTCTGTCAGATAGACCTGGACGCGAGTGGTGGCGGACCCGTCAGCCATCGGACAGGCCGCCCTGAAGGCCGTCCAGCGTCGCCTGTTCGGCCGCAAAGGCCGAACTGATCCGCTCGTAGGTCTCGACCGCCTTGGCGGCGACGCGCTTGTCATGGATGGCCGCCTCGACCTCCTTGAAGAGGGGCAGGGTCGCCTCCGCGTCTTCACCGAGGCTGCGCCGTCCCGCCCAGGGATGGACCGGCCACCCCGGACTGTCGATCCGGAGAGCCTGGTCGGGTGGAGGCTGGTCCGCGCGATCCCGAAAAGGGCGTCTGCGGTCGTACTGGACCTTTCGGGTCCGCAGGGGTCGGTGACCCGCCGCAAAGGTCAGTTGGATGTCGTCTGGAAGGGCCCGGACCTCGCCGGGCTCCAGGAGCGGCCGCTCAACCTCGGACCGGGAGACGGAGCTGCGGCCGGTCCCGAGCCCTGCCGGTCCGCTGCGGCTGGACTTGGCCTCGAGCACGGTTCCCGTGAGCTTCGAGACCTTGTCCTGGGTCAGCGGATCGAGCGCGCTGAACGCCGTATAGACATGGCAGTTGTCGAGGATCGTATTGTGGGGCCCGTAAGTCTCGACAATGTCGTTCAACGACTGGGCCACGAACATCGTCTTGATGCCGTAACCGCTCATCAGCCTCAGGGACTTTTCGAAAAAGGCGACCCGGCCGAGCAGGGGAAACTCATCCATCAGCATGAGCAGGTGGCGGCGCTTGGGGCGGCCGGCGTCGTCTTCCTTCTCATGGGCGGTCAGGGCCTGGGCGGCGGCATAGAAGAACAGACGCACCAACGGTTTCAGGGCGGCGGCGTCGGCGGGGGCGACCTGAACGTACAGGGACACGGGGGTCGGGGCGCACATCAGGTCGCCGAGGCTGAAGTCGGACGCCGACAGCGAGCGCTCCAGGTCCTCTCCGGCCAGCCATTTGAGATAGGACCGCGCGGTCCCTTGAACAGATGTGCGGAAGCGATCGTGCATGGCCGCATAACCCTTCACCGCCGTTGAGATGAAGGGATGGACCTCGGGCGCGCCCGACGCGTCGAGGCGGTGAAGCGTCCGCACCATCACCTCGGCGGCCTTGTCCAGATCGGCCAACTGGCTGCGGACCGTCAGCAGGGTCTTCTGGGCGTCGGGCGCGGTGTAGAGGACGTGAAGGATGACGGCCTCGAGGATTTCGGAGGCGGCCTTGTCCCAGATCGCCTCGTCGTCGCGGACCCCCCCCGGGTCGGCGAGGATGGCGACCAGACGCTGCACCTGGGCCAGCTCCTGCGGTCCCGGGCGAATCTCGGCGAGGGGATTGAACCGCGCCGAGGTCGCGTGGCGCGGATTGAAATACAGCGCGTGCGAGAAGCCTCCACGCCAGCCGCCCGTCACTCTCCAGAGTTCGCCCTTGGGATCGTGGACGAGGACGCTGTCGGTCCAGCTCAACAAGGTCGGAATGACATGGCCGCGCCCCTTGCCGGCGCGGGTGCCACCGGTGACCAGGGTGGGTCTCAGGTCCCGGGTGGCAAGCAGCCGCCCGCCCATGTCGCCCAGAATGCAGCCGGCCCCGTCCCGCAATCCGGCCCTGGCGGCTTCCGCAGGCGTCCCCCAGCCTCGGGTTCGGCGTGTTGCGCTCCCGCCGGTGAAGAGCTGAAGAAGGCCGAAACCCAGCGTCAGCGTGAGCAGGAAGGCGGCGCTGGCCTTGGAGAAGGATGCGGGATCGGCATCGGGAAAGCCGAGCCGCCAGGCGATGATCATCCAGGGCGCGTAGAGGGCTGCGTCGTCGAACCGGATCGCGGGGCCCAGAGCGGGGGCCGAGCGATAGATCCAGGCGAAGGTCTGGGTTGCGGCCTGGAGGCCGCAGATCACCGGCAGGATGAAGCCGATGATCCGCCCGATCGCTGGAGAAGAGCCCTGCATGGGCCAAACCTTGGAAGGGATTGCGGCGGCGTCCAGACCCGTTTCGAAGCGCGGGAGGACGTGACGGCCGGTCTATAGAGGCCGGGACCCGTCCCTTCACGGCGCAACGCCCGTCCGGATCACGAAATATATTTCCCCGTATCGCCCTGATCGGCCCGGCGAGGACGTCGTTTCCGGGTTCTGCGGCAATCGACGCGCAGTTCGTTCAATCCGGCTCCGCCTCGGCGGATCAGGCTGCACCCGGCAGACAGGGGACGAACATGAGCGCATCGGTCCTCCCCCTCGGGGTTGTCGCGGGCATCGTCCTGGCCACGCTCGTCCTTCGCGACATGACGGCGCTCCGTCGCCTTGTCGGGGACCTGGCCGGCTTCGTCGCGGTCAGCGCCCTTCTGTGGTGGCGCGGAGAAAGTCCCCTCTTTGCGCCGGCCGCCGGTGCGTTAAGCCTCAACGACCTGGCGGTGCGGGCGGCGGGCGTCCTGTGGTGGTTCATGGCGGCCCGCCTGGCCGTGGCGGCCTTGCGTTTCATCCTGCGTCACGACCAGCGTTCGCGGGAAACCCGGCTGGTGTCCGACCTCGCGGCGGCCAGCCTCTATCTGGCCGCCGGCTTCGCCGTCCTCAACTCCGTTCTCGAGCTGCCGGTCGCCGGGCTTCTGGCGACGTCGGGCATCATTGCCGTCGTCATCGGCCTGGCCCTGCAAAGCACTCTGGCGGACGTCTTCGCCGGCATCGCCGTCGGTCTTGAGGCGCCCTTCCGGGTCGGAGACCGGATCCGCCTGGACGAACAGTTCGAAGGCCTCGTCATCGAGGCCAACTGGCGTTCGATCCGGCTGCAGACCGATGACGACGATGTCGCCGTCATCCCGAACAGCCGGGTCGCGAAGTCCGAGATCATCAACCGCAGCAGTCCCAGCCTGAGACGAGTCGCGTCGGTCGATATCCCGTGTCCCGCCATCGCCCGACCCGAGATGGTGTTCGAGCTCCTGAGCCGGGCGACGCTTCTGTGTCCCGCCATCCTCGATCGTCCAGCCCCGGTCGTCTCCCTGCGCCGGCTGGGCGTGCGTACGAACCTTTACCGGGTGACCTACACGGTGGCGGAAACCGGTCACCTCTCGGCCACAAGCAGTCTTCTGCTTCGTCAGGTTCGGCGGGAGTTCCAGCATGCGGGTCTCGTCAACGGTCCGTCCGGAGAGCCGGGCGTGGTCGCCGACGACGCGGGTCGATCCCTGTTGGCCGAGACGCCGCTCTTCGCGGATCTTGAGGCCGACATCCTCGATAGTCTGGTGGACAAGCTCCGGACCAGAACCCTGGAGCCGGGCGACATCCTGTTCGAGGAAGGCGCCGACGACGCGGCCCTCTATCTCGTCGCCTCAGGCGTCCTGTCGGTCGAACGCCAGCCCGAAAACGGCGGCCTGATCGGTCGTCTCGGCGTCGGCGATTCGATCGGTGAGGTCAGTCTCCTCACCGGTGAGCCCCACTCCGTCTCGGCGAGAGCCGTCACTCACGCCCGCGTCTATCGGCTCTCCGGCGAGACCCTTTCGCCGCTTCTGGCGCGCCGTCCGGATCTTGCCGAACGCTTCGACCGATCGTGCCGCAAAGGCCTGACCATTCTGCAGCGCGCCGTCTCCGCGTCCGCCTCGCCCGCAGTCGGCGGACCGGGCGAACTGCTCACTCGCATCCGGCGGTTCCTCCACGCCGACGGCGCGGCGCCCCCGGTCTAGGCCTAGCGCCCGCCGCGTCCGGCGCCGGCGGCGAACCGGGCCGCGCCGTCGCGTGCCCCGTTCCTTACCGCCGCAGCGCCCTCGACGCCTTCCCAGCGGAGCGCGGTCTCGAGATCGGTGTCGAAGCCCCGATAGACGCTGTCGCGATCGATCTGCAGGCACAGTGCGGGGTGGTTTGCGATCTCAAGGGCGAGCGCCTGGGCCGTCGCGAGGGCGTCGCCGTCCGCCACGAGCCGGTCCGCCAGTCCGATGGCGCGCGCCTCCTCCGCATCGACCGCCCTCCCTGTGAGGATCATGTCGAGCGCCCGCCCCTGGCCGATCAACCGGGGCAGCCGCACCGTTCCGCCGTCGATCAGGGGCACGCCCCAACGCCGACAGAAGACGCCGAAGATGGCTCCGGCCGCGGCGACGCGCAGATCGCACCACAAGGCCAGTTCCAGCCCTCCCGCAACGGCGTGCCCCTCTATGGCGGCGATCACCGGCTTGGACAGGAGCCTGCGGGTCGGTCCCATGGGGCCCTCGCCTTCCGGGTCATAGGCGGTGCCGGCCTCGGCGAAGGCCTTGAGATCATAACCGGCGCAGAAGGCGCCGCCGGCTCCGGTCAGGACTGCGACCCCCGCGGCGTCATCCTGCTCGAAATCGTCGAACGCCTCCCGCAGCAAGATGGCAGTTGCGTCGTCAACGGCGTTGCGACGCTCCGGCCGGTCGATCGTGATGGTCGTGACGGGCCCGGATCGGGAGGTGATGACGGTCATGGTGAGCCTAGATACGGCGCTCGCGGCCGGCCCAGAACGGCTCCCGCACCGCGCGGCGAAGCAGCTTGCCGACGGCGCTCTTGGGCAGGGCCTCGACGCAGTGGATCGACTTGGGCGCCTTGTAGCTCGCCAGATGCTCGCGGGCGTAGGCCAGGACATGAGCCTCATCGAACGCGATCTCGCCGCGGGTCACGACGAAGGCGGCGACCGCCTCGCCCCATTTGTCATCGGGCAGGCCGACGACGACGACCTCGAGGATGCAGGGATGGGCCGCGAGCACATCCTCGACTTCACGCGGGTAAACATTGTAGCCGCCGGTGACGATCATGTCCGACGCCCGGTCCACCAGATGCAGGAAACCCGCTTCGTCGGTCCGGCCGATATCGCGGGTTCTGAGCCAGCCCTCCCCGGCGAAGGTCTCCGCATTCAGCTCCGGGGCGCCGTGATAGCCGGTCATCAGGAACGGCGCGCGAACGAGGATTTCGCCCTCCGAACCCGGCGCGGCCTCTGTCCCGTCTTCGCCGACGAGTTTGATCTCACAATCCAGGGCGGGCCGCCCGCAGGCGGAAAGCCGGCGTTCGGCGCCCTCGCCGACATGGTCTTCCTTGCCCAGGACGGCGATGCAGAGCGGGGCCTCCGTCTGACCGTAGAACTGGGACAGTCTGGGGCCCCAGCGGTCCAGCGCCTTGAGAATCATCGGCCGGGGCATGGGCGATGCGCCATAGATGATGTCGCGCACCGGACTGAAATCGGTCCGGGCGCAGTCGGGATGCTCGAGGAGCATGCCGATCATGGTGGGAACGAGGTTCAACGCCGTCGGTCGGACCTGCTCGATGGCCTTGAGATAAGCTCCCGGTTCAAAGCCGCCGAGGACGGCCGAGGCGCCGCCTCGCATCCAGTAAGGAAGGACGAAGGTTCCGCTGGCATGGATCAATGAGGCCGCGTGCAACATGATGTCGCCGGGGCGGGGATCGACAAGGTTGAGCAGGATATTGGCCGCGACGGCCGAATAGGTGGCCTGGGTGTGGACCGCAGCCTTGAGCACCCCAGAGGTGCCTGACGTGTAGAGCGCCAGGACGGGGTCGTCCGGCTCGGCCGCCGGCAGGGGTTTGTCCGAGACGGCGTCCAGATCGGCTGCGATCCCGCTTTCGATTTCCAGCGTCAACAGGCCCGGCAGGGCGTCGGCCAGCTCGCGGGCGCGGTCTGCATAGGCTGCTCCATGGACGAGAACCATCGCCCCGATACCGGACAGCATCCGGGCGTGCTCGACGGCGCTGAGTCGGCTGTTGAGCGGCACTCGCATGAGGCGGGCCTTCATGCAGGCGAAGTCCATGGAGACGCTGAGCAACCCATTGCCCATCAGCAGTCCCATCGGCGCGCCGGGAGCCAGGCCGTGGGTCTCGACCAGACGTCTGGCGATCTGGGTGGAGGTTCGATCCACCTCTGAGAACGTCAGGGATTCGCCGTCGAACAGGATGGCGGGGCGGTCGCCGAACTGTCGGGCGCCTCGATCGATGAGGTCGGTTACGATCATGTGGCGGTCCTCCCGAAGCCCGTCTGTCGGGGCTTTCAGCTTCGCCATTGCACTTTCGCCGAGCTGCGGGTCCGACGCAACCGGCGAACCGGTCCGCAGCGGCTATCGGAAATCCCGCGTCTTAGGCTTGATGGAGTCGATGTGCAGATCGGGGATGTAGATGTCCCGAGCCGCCATCCCTTTGGGCGGGGCGTCGCGGGCGTCGGGAGACCAGCCGTGGGCGAACTCGTCCCCCCGGCCCTGTCTCAGTTTAAGCGGAGCGTCGCGTCCGCCGACGCTGGCGAGCTGATCCGACAGGTCGAACAGCTTGTAGGCGACGAGGTGGACGACCTCGCCCTCACGCTGGATGCGGCCGTGCACACCGAGCATGGAGGCCCCGAGGATGGTGCGGCGGTTCTCCTCGTAGAGCTTGGGCCAGATGACGAGGTTGGCGATGGCGGTCTCGTCCTCCAAGGTGATGAACATGACGCCCTTGGCCGATCCGGGCTTCTGGCGGACGAGGACGACGCCGGCGACGCGGACGAACTTCAGGTCGCGGGCGGCGCCGGCCTGTGCGCAGGTCTCGTAGGCCTGGCGGGTCAGGTCCTCACGCAGGAAGGCAAGCGGGTGATCCCTGAGCGTCAGGCCGATGTGACCATAGTCCTCGACCACCTCGCGGCCCTCGGTCATCGGCTTTAGCGCCACGTCGGGCTCGTCGGTCTCGGGGACGATCTGCTGTTCCTTCAGCGAAGCGGCCGCGAACAGGGGGAGGGGTTCGTCGCGCAAACCCTTGATGGCCCACAGCGCTTCGCGTCGTGCCAGTTGAAGGGAGGGGCGAAAGCCATCGGCCTCGGCGATCTTTACCAGACTGGCGGCCGGGACGCCCGAGCGGCGCCAGACGTCGTCGATCGAGGCGAAGGGCTGGTCGGCGCGGGCGCCGACGATCTTCGCCCCGTCGGCATTGGCGAGGCCCGAAACCATTCTGAGCCCGAGGCGCACGGCGAATTGTTCGGGATGGTGCGTCGGCTCCAGACTGCAATCCCAACGCGACGCATTGATACAGGGCGGACGGATCTCGACCCCGTGTTCCCGGGCGTCCCGCACAATCTGGGCGGGAGCGTAAAAGCCCATCGGCTGGGCATTGAGCAGGGCGGCGCAGAAGACGTCGGGGTGCCAGCATTTGAGCCAGGACGACGCGTAGGCGATCAGGGCGAAGGAGGCGGCGTGGCTTTCCGGGAACCCGTAGGAGCCGAAGCCCTCGAGCTGACCGAAGGTCCTGGAGGCGAACTCCTCGGTATAGCCGCGCGCGACCATCCCGCCGACCAGCTTGTCCCGGAAATGGCTGACGCCGCCGGTGAATTTGAACGTCGCCATGGCGCGCCGCAGCTGGTCGGCCTCTGACGGGGTGAAGCCTGCGCATTCGATGGCGACCCGCATGGCCTGTTCCTGGAACAGGGGCACGCCCAGGGTCTTGCCCAGCACTGCCTCCAGTTCAGGCCTGGGGTATTCGACAGGCTCCTTGCCTTCGCGCCGCCTCAGATAGGGGTGGACCATGTCGCCCTGGATGGGGCCGGGCCGGACGATGGCGACCTCGATGACCAGGTCGTAGAAGGTGCGCGGCTTGATACGGGGGAGCATGGCCATCTGGGCCCGGCTCTCGATCTGGAAGACGCCCAGGGTGTCGGCCTTGCGGATCATCGCATAGGTGCGCGGATCCTCCGCCGGGATGGTCGCGAGGTCGAGATCGACGCCCTTGTGGTCGCGAAGCAGGTCGAGACCGCGCTTCATGCAGCTCATCATCCCGAGCGCCAGGCAGTCGACCTTCATGAACTTCAGGGCGTCGATGTCGTCCTTGTCCCATTCGATGACCTGACGGTCCTTCATCGCAGCCGGCTCGATGGGGACGAGGTCGTCGAGCCGGTCGCGGGTCAGGACGAAGCCGCCCGGGTGCTGGCTGAGGTGTCTGGGCGCGCCCTGCAGCTGATGGGCAAGTTCGAGCGTGAGCCTCAGGCGTCTGTCCTCGAGGTTGAGGTTCAGGTCCTTCAGGTGCTTGTCCTCGACGCCCTCCTTGGACCAGTGCCAGATCTGGGAGGACAGGGCCTTGGTCAGATCCTCGGGCAGGCCGAGCGCCTTGCCGACGTCGCGGATGGCGGCCTTGGCGCGATAGCGGATAACGACCGAGCACAGGGCCGCATGGTCGCGGCCATAGGTGTCGAACACCCACTGCATGACGATCTCGCGGCGCTCATGCTCGAAATCGACGTCGATGTCGGGCGGTTCGCGCCGTTCCTCGGAGACGAAGCGCTCGAAAAGAAGGTCGTTGCGTTCGGGGTCGATGGAGGTGATGCCCAGCACATAGCAGACGGCCGAGTTGGCGGCCGACCCCCGGCCCTGACACAGGATGTCGCGACTGCGGGCGAAGCGAACGATGGAGTTCACCGTCAGGAAATAGGGCGCGTAGTCGAGCCGCTCGATCAGGCCGAGCTCGTGTCTGAGGATGGCCGTGACCTTGTCCGGGACCCCGTCAGGATAGCGCCGGGTGGCGCCCTCGAAGGTCAGCTGTTCCAGCGTCCGTTGCGGCGTCATCCCCGGCATGGAGACCTCGTCGGGGTACTGGTACTGGAGCTCGTCCAGCGAGAAGCGGCAGCGGTCGGCGATCTCGAGTGTCCGGGCCACGGCCTCCGGATATCGGGCGAAAAGCCGGTGCATCTCCTCGGCCGGCTTCAGATGCCGGTCGGCGTGGCGTTCGCGGCGAAAGCCCAATTCGTCGATGGTGCAGCGATGGCGGATGCAGGTCAGGACATCCTGGAGCAGGCGCCGCTGCGGATGATGGAAGAGGACGTCATTGGTGACAACCGTGGGGACGCGGGCATGGGCGGCGAGGTTGGACAGGGCGTGCAGGCGTAGCGCATCGCCGGGGCGTCGGCGCAGAGTCAGGGCCAAGTAGGCGCGATCTGCAAAGATGTTGCGGAGTTTGCGCAGGTTGTTGGCGGTGGTGGCGTCGGCCTCGTCAGGGACGAGGATGGCGACGAGGCCTTCGGACCAGTCGGCGACATCGGTCCAGTCGAGGTTGCATTTCGCCTTGCCGGCGCGGCGTTTGCCCAAGGACAGCAACCGGGTCAGGCGCGAGTAAGCCGCTCGGTCGGTTGGATAGACCAGAAGCCCCGTGCCATCGATGAGGTCGAGGCGACAGCCGACGATCAGGCGGACGTTTGTAGCCTTGGCGGCCTCCCAGGCGCGGACGACGCCGGCCACCGAGTTGCGGTCTACGATGGCTAGGGCCTTGATGCCGCACACGTTCGCCTGGCTGAACAATTCCTCGCAGGAGGAGGCTCCGCGCAGGAAGGAGAAGTGGGAGGTCGCCTGGAGTTCAACATAGTGGGGACCAGGTGCTAGCGTCATGTTCCTGTATTGTTCCGGCGTGGTCCGTGAGTCCATCTGCTGTCTGAAGGAAGCTTCATGAAGCGCGCCGCGCGCCACCGCACCGTCCTCGCTGGTCAGGGCCTAAGCTTGACCTTAAGTGTTTATCTCAAAGTTGCGCGACGCTAAGCGCAGGTTGCAGCCATACGAGATGCCATGTCCGCCGAAGACCGCATGACAGCCACCTTCGACACTCTGCGTTCGGAGTTTCGGGCGCGGGAAAAAAAGGAGTTTCTCAGCGAGCTCGAAGGCCAAATTCTCGATGACGATAATCTGCGTGAGGCGATACTTCGCCGTCGATTACCGTCGGCTCCGTATTTCATGGTGACGTTTGACAGGAAGCCAAATGACGCCAGCTTTTCTTACGCCTTCGCCGATCTGGTGCTTGTCGCGCTGGATCGGATTGGCGGAGGCTCCGGAATATTCAAACCAATCAACCAGCTTCGGGTTTTGCGGTGGAATGCGTCGGGAGACGATCTCCTCAGGGTGCTTCGCGCGGTCTCACGCGTGAACGCCCACCTCAAGTTCCGTCGATTACTTGTGGCGCCCTACCCGGTCCCACCCGTCGGATGGAAACTGGATCCCAAACCTTACCTGCGCTGACCCTGAGGTTGCGTCAGCTAGCTAGCCGAACAGCCCGTGGAGATACCAGGTCAGATCGCCTGTGACCGCGTGTTCGCCATCTCCCCGGCGGAACACCCAGAACCGTTCGCCGGCCTCGTCCTCAACCTGGAAATAGTCACGGACCGCATCGAGTTCGCCGTCCCGCCGCCACCATTCTCCGAAGATGCGTTCCGGCCCATCCGCGCGTTTGACGCGACGACGCACCCCCCGCCAGGTGAAACTCACGGGCGGCTGGTCTGGCAGGAGGGCGACGGTCTCGATAGCTTCCGGAGAGGGCAGCAACCGCGAGGGGCGCGGCCACCGTCGCGGCCAGATTTCGGCGACAGGCTCTGACGTCGGCGCGAGCTTGCGAACGGAGCGCTCCGGCACATCGCTTTGCGCCGGCGCGAGCCGATAGAGGCGTCGCGCTCCGAACCTGTTGGCGAGAACGTCGACGAGGTCGGCGACGTCGGGCGTGGCGGGGGCGGTGAGGTCTGTCGAGACCGGCCGCCACTCGAGAGGTTCGGCGACCGGCGCGGTCAGCACCATGATCTCCACGCCCAGTCCGGGATCCACGGTCTCCAACCTGTCGCACAGCAGCCGTGTCAGCCGTTTGATGTCACGCACCGGC
>Ga0247739_10000313_pt1 | contig 16912 bp, 12 predicted proteins | sample UWRJL058202B2_FD_180943 | JGI IMG/M metagenome (GOLD analysis project Ga0247739, IMG submission 180943) | Plant litter microbial communities from Arlington Agricultural Research Station in Wisconsin, United States - UWRJ-L058-202B-2 | ecosystem: Environmental > Terrestrial > Plant litter >...
ATGCGCGCGAATGGTGGCAGCAAATATTGATTTACTTCCCCCCATTACTCCAATGTCCAAATTGCCAACTTTATAGCTGCAGTATGCCAGTATGGGTCCAGTAACTATTAAAATTATTAGCAACGTCCCCAAGCCTAGAAACTTTCTAATGACTGCATATACGCAATTCACTACCAATTCATAGAAGAGTGACCAAGAGGCTCCATTTAAGGGAAATAGAGGCTGCCCAGATTGAACGTTAGCCGGTAAAAACAATAAGGAAAATAAAACTACGGGTATTAAGAAGTCTTGCTCCACGCCAAAAGTTTTTATACCGTGTGATGATTTAATTATTATTAAAGCAATCCCTAGCAGAACTCCCAGGAAATACATTGGGTATAGACGGATTAACCGTATAACAATAAATTTTGATGTGGCCATTGACTTTTCTTCAAAGCGATTTTCATAAGCGTGAGCAATTACGAAGCCACTTAAAATAAAAAATATATCTACTGCAAGATAGCTATGAAAAAATTCAAATGAGCCCCAATATTCACCTGTGTGCCGAATGAAAATGAAAATCGCTGCAATGCCTCTCATTCCATCCAGACCAACAAATTTTGAAATCGACATCGCTTTTTTCCTTGACGTTTTAAAATGTACGCGTAATTTAACGTGAATATAATGATTGTCGGATCAATTTTAAAAAGCCTTTTGCCTTTTTTCGATGATTTCCCGGTAATGTCAGTAGTTTTCCAAAATTTTTCCAGCCGGATAATTTTTGGTTTTTTGATATTAGAGAGCTGCTAACATCTATGTATGATTTTGCTATTCGACTGTCTAAGGCTTTTAACATACTAGTTGAAAGAGAATTACTTTTTTTAAATTCGATAAGTGCTTTTAGTTTATCTTGGGAAATCAAACTGAAGTCTTTCGTTACATTGTTCGCATGGCGTCTAATGTAGGCTAGTATTGTGGAGTTATAGGCAACTTTCCCTTTAATCGAAGCCCTCAAAAAAAACTCTAAGTCTTCACAAACTTTCAATTCTGTATTGAATCTGATTCCTTGAAGCGATGTTCTTCGGAACATAATGACCTGAGTAAAAGCTGGTATTTCACCAAATTCTACAAGCGCACAAAAGGCATTATCTAAAATGATATGGACCTTAGAGCTTTTGCAATAAAAAGTTTTTAGCAAGCTAAGCTCTGGATAAAAAGTAAATTGATCGGAGAATACTTCGTTTTTTTTATCAGAAAATCGCATGAAATTCGTGAAGCAAAAAACAACATCGGGATGTTGTTCAAGTACAATTATCTGTGATTCAATCATATTCTTGTGCCAAATATCATCTGCATCTAGAAAAGCAATATAGTCACTAGTCGCATTTGTTAGGCCCAGGTTCCTGGCGCTGGAGACGCCCAAATTTTTTTGTGATAGATATTTTATTTTATCGCTGTTCATATTTTTGACGATTTCATCGGTATCGTCGTTTGATCCGTCATCAATTATTATGATTTCAGTAACCGGATATGACTGGCTTAATATAGATTCGATTGCTTCTTTTATATATTTTCCACAATTATACGTGGGTACGATAACGCTAATGGTAGGCATTCATATTCTCGACTTAAAATATACAAATGAGGAAAAAATTGCATTTTCTTGGGTTGTTCAGTGTGCACTCCTAAAAGCACGTCTTCACCAGAGGCTGCGAAACATTAGATGCGCACGACTTTAAGAGCATTTTTTCATTTTGCCAATAAATGTGTGAAACTGCACTTCGAAATACATTAGGTCAATGTGAGGCGAGAACTTTGGAGTAGGGCAATTCCACATCAAGGTGTTTAGGCTATTAGTCTGGAAGGTATACAAAACGTTTAAAAATTTTCACCCATTACTCGTGTTACACAAGGCGAAAAATTTTTATAAACGCATTTCAACAGTATAAATGCCAGAGCTTTGATCCTCGCTCGTAAATCACCAGAAATAATGTGCAATACACGCAAAGGCCGGTTTAGAATTGGCAGCTTTTCGCGCATCCCTACCTCGCTCCGCTAGGTGACAATCAAATGGTGGGGATATTAACGGTTCAACGGCTATTGTAGAAGCTATTGGGGAATAAAATGTTGCATTTGCTGTTTTGGTTATTCGGTTTGGCTGCAATCTACAGCTATTTTTTGTATCCCTTAGTGCTTAAGTTGGCGGGAGTTTTTTACGGTGTAAAAGAATCTGGTCTGGATTTAGGTGCTGGCGATTCCTCACGAACGGTGAGCTTAATTGTTACTGCTTATAACGAAGAGCGCCGCATCCGTGAGAAGATAGAAAACACACTCGCGATTCAATTTGACTCTTCCCGCTTGGAGCTCATTGTAGCGTCCGATTGTTCTGAGGATGCTACCGACGCAATAGTGGCTGAATATGCGGATCGTGGTGTGCGTTTGGTGCGAGCATCTGAGCGTTTAGGCAAAGAAAATGCGCAACTCGCAGCGATTCAAATTGCCATGGGAGATATTTTGGTATTTTCAGACGTTGCTACCCACATCCCCGAAGATGCATTGCAGAAATTAGAACGCTATTTTATTGATCCAGGTATTGGAGCAGTCTCTAGTGAGGATCGTTTTATCAGCAAAGATGGTTCGGTAGCTGGTGAAGGCGCTTACGTGAAATACGAAATGTGGCTGCGCAAACAGGAATCGCAATTGGCAGGCTTGGTGGGTTTGAGCGGTTCATTTTTTGCGGCACGTAAAGAAATTTGTCAGGAATGGGATATTCATTCACCAAGCGATTTTAATACAGCACTCAACACTGCTAAAGCAGGTATGCGTGCGGTAAGTGCTCCGGATGTTTTAGGCTATTATCAGGATTTGGCTGATTCTTCAAAAGAATATCAACGTAAAGTTCGTACTGTAATTAGAGGCATGACCGGTCTTTCTCGTCACAAAGAAGTTTTAAGTTTTAACCGGTTTGGATTGTTTTCCCTTCAAATTGTTTCTCATAAATTAATGCGTTGGCTGGCCCCCTGGTTTTTCATCGGCTTTTTTATTATTTCTGCAATGATTGCGGGCCATAGTTGGTTCTATTCAATTATTTTCATCGGGCAGTTAGCGTTTTACATCGCAGCTTTACTTGCGCAATTTTTGCCTGACTTACGTTCTGTGGGCGCAATTAAATTGATTTATTTTTTTGTGCAAGTAAATGTGGCTTTATTGGATGCTGCAATTAAATTTTTAGCTGGCCAGAGAATGACTACATGGAAACCCTCCGCGCGCTAATTCGGGGGGATTTATCTCCTGTAGGAAATAAAATTTTATTAACACCAAGTTCACAAAATTTCGGTTATGAAATTGATGGGTATACGAGCATTTGGGTAGATTCCGGTACATCCGCTTTAGCACTAGCTTTGCTCGATATAAAACAAAAAGCGCAAAGTGTCTCAACGCCTAAGGTAATCATTCCCGGTTATTGCTGCCCCGATTTAGTGGCAGCTGCAGTTTATGCTGGTATTAAACCTGTAGCAGTTGATATTTGCACCAATGATGCGAGCTATGATTTAAATGCATTGAAGACTGCTATTTCTGATGAAAGTGTTGTTGCTATTATTGCAGTCAACTTTCTGGGAATTAAAGAGCGTCTGGCTGAAATAAAAACGCTAATTGCACACCGATCTATAAAGCTTATTGAAGATAACGCACAGTGGTTCCCAGCTTCCAAAGACCAACATCAATTTGTGGGTGATTACGTATTATTTTCATTTGGCAGAGGAAAACCGTTAAGTTTGCTAGGAGGAGGCGTTTTATTTTCTAAAGAACCTTTGCTGAGTGCTGGTATTTTAAAGCCAGGCGCTGTTGGTTCATCAAAACAAAGCTTTAAAACTCGTCTATATAATATTTTGTTGAATCCGCATCTTTATTGTTATTTAAATCGTGCTCCGTTTCTGCGACTGGGCGAAACCAACTATCATCTGCATGAAAAAACTACGTTAATTGGTTCTTTTCAAAAAGGAATTTTTTTTTCTAATCTTATTCAGTATCAGCAGCGGGAGACCGTGCTCGAAAATGAATATGAAAAATTATTTGAGAAGATTAATTTTCAGCGTTTGCAGTCGATGGATTCCGAGCGACGTATGCGTCTTTTGCGCTATCCTTTGTTGTGTAAATCATCTGAACAGCGCGAAAAAATTCTGGAATTACTCAGCTTGCGAGGCTTGGGAGCATCGCCTATGTATCAGCGTGCAATAGTTGAAATACCTGTTGCGTCAGGCTTGGTTGAGGTGCACGGTGATTTGGAAAATGCAAAACAGTTTGCGCGTCGCTTTTTAACTCTGCCAATTCACCAGCAAGTGAATCATCAGCATATTTTGCGCATGGAAAATATCTTACATTCTTAAAAAAATTTAACGACGTTGATGCAGTTTTAATTTATGCCATTCTACTGCTGCTCTATTGAGGGCAGCTATTTCATCGTCACAATCAAGTTTGCAGTTTGCCTGCATGGTTAAAAGACCAAAGAAATCCTCACCTAGCAGTCGCGCCTTTAATTGTAATAACTTCGCTGCTCGATAAGATGCGGTGTTACTCTTGCCGATATTAAATTGGTACATCAACAGCGATTGGTTGGGCGAGTTTATTTTTTTGAGTATTAATAAGGTAAATTTTTCGCCATTTATATTCAGAATCTTCTCTTCCAACGTTGCCCAATCACCCGCATCGAAAAAGCTACCTATATATGGAACAAGCTTTCTGTTGACCGGCGGCGCAATTGATTTTGCCAGCGTTAATTTAATATCCGTACCATCAATCAAAACTACGCCGTTTGATACAGCGATAGTTTCTGGAAATGGAATTTCTACTAAATTTATATCCCGCATAACGGTTTGGGAAAAATTAAATCCATTGAGGTCGAGACGATTGGAATAATCTGCGTTTTTTTCTGAAAAGAGAAATAGCATCGGCCCAATCGTCAAAAAAAGTGTGGGAATTAAAGGTTTGAATGGTGGAGTATCGACATTAAAATTGATGTGCTTTTGCACCAGTGGGGCGAAGTAAAGCGCGGGTAAAATAATTAGGGAAAATAAAACCCAACCAAACATTTCGTGATCATGCATCAGTGAGCTTTGCATATTGGTGTTATAGCCAATAATGACTAATGAAATAATTCGAATCCAGTTCGTGAGTAATCCCAGCAAAATACCTACGAGAAGCGCCGTGGCACTTTGGCGTAGGTTATAACCATTAATTAAGCTTAGAATGTAAGCCAATAATAATGAAATGGTTAAGTAACGTAACCCTGAACAGCCTTCGGCAATTTGAATAATACCGCTGGGAATTAAAATATTGTTTCCTTCAATAAGCGCGGTAATACCAATTATTTCCACCGCTTTTGCAACGATCACGCTACTAATCTGCACCAATATTTCGGTGAGTTCGCCCCATATCGGAATGGTGAATATGAACATCGCAATAAGAGGTAAAAGCTGGCGTGCTGTCTTCAGTGAAAAGCAGCTGGCGACATAAAGTGTGAACAGCGCGAGTAAAAGTGCGGCGGAAGCTAGTTGTAAATTAATGGCTTCGACGAGATACCACACGAACGAAAGTAGGCCGAGCGAGATTATCAAAAGCCAGTTCAGACTTGTGCTATCTCGTGAGCCGGAAGTAGCGGTAATTTTCCATAGAAGGAACGTAAATATAGCAGCAGTGGGCAGGCCATGGCTTAACGATTGGTCAAACTTTAGCCATCTGTTTAGAAGTGACGCGGTAGTGGAATAAAATAATAAAATCAAAACCGTTAGCAATGCAGAAAGCTGCAGGCTAGTTCGACTGCTGCTTATTTTATACATATCCTGCATAGAGATGGTCGGCCGCAAAAACGCTGATGGTGCAATATCCTGCCTGTAAAGGCAAGGATCATGGGATCTGGAGCGAGTGTATCCGCAACTTAGTTAATGATTACGTATTCGCTGTAAACATTATCGGTATCGTAGACAGCAATCTCGAATGTCACGGCTGACAAATAACCAGTGACCTTGTATAAAGTTGTGCTATTCCCTTTAATGTTTATGTGAGTGTAGATATCGGATAAGGAGGATTTGTAGCGAATGTCATATCCGCCGATTTCATCTAAATTCAAATAGTCTCCGTTTGCGCGAGCGATGGGGTGCGCCCATTCAATTAGCGCACTAGTAGCACTCGCAGCACTACTTGATGAGCTGGCAGCCTTACTGCTGGAAGACGGCGCTTTGCTACTGGAGCTGGCGACAACCGAGCTACTAGATTTGCTGTTAGAAGACGCCATCAAGCTTGAAGATGTCGCTAGGTTTGAGCTTGCTACGGCGCTCGATTTACTGCTTGAAGACTTTGCCAAACTTGAGCTAGCCGCAGAACTCAACTTGCTGCTTAATGAGCTAGATAGGGTAGAGCTGGCTAGTGAACTTGACTTAACGCTTGAAGACGAACTAATAAGGCTCCTACTTGATAGAGTGCTGACGGATTTACTTGATGATGCGGCCACAATTTCAACTGAACTCAAGCTGGAGTTGGTTATAGATACTGCGGCACTTGAGGTTTTACTGTTTGAGCTCATGGTAATTGCTGAACTGGAACTCGACACAGTCTTACTTGAAGCAATCACGCTACTTCCTGAAGATTCTTCATTAGAATCTTGAGTTGGCGAAACGCTACTGATAATTGGTGCTTCAGCATTCAGCGCTTTAATTGATGAGCTTACACTTGTCTTTTCAGTTTCAAGGCCCGCAGAGCCGCCGCATGCCGTTAAAACTAGAGAAAAAACCAGGCCACAGAAGGGCAGCTTGATGTTGTTCAGCTCAGAAGAAAGCATTTTTCTATACCATTAGATATTTGGAATTTGTCTGGGTGTGTCTTGATAAATGCTTGCTCCTTGCAAATTATGTTTTAGCATTTGGCTTATAAAGGTGTGAGCATTTTTAAAGGTATTTGTGAAAACCGAGATGGAAATTCCATAGATTGTGATAAGTGGTTGGCACAATGAAAGAAACTTATATTCGATATTGTTATATATGTATCAAAAAGGCTAATTATAGATAGCGTATTTTTTGCGGATTTGACTTCTAATTCATTGAAATTTCGTTGCTTGCAGGAGCAGTGATATCGTATTTTTTGATTAGATCGTAGAACGTAGGGCGAGTAATACCGAGTAACTTAGCCGCTGCAGAAATTTGATTGTCGGTCATGCTCAGGGCTCGTAAAATTGCCTGCTTTTCGGCTTCATGTCGAATTTGGCGAAGATTAAGTGACAAATCTGCTACAGGCGCCAGCCCAAGGTCTTCACAGCTGATGGTTTTTTCGTCAGCCATAATCACTGCGCGTTTTATTTTGTTTTCCATCTCGCGAATGTTACCGGGCCAGTTATAGGATTCTATCGTTTCTATCGCCTCTTGGGTAAAGCCGGTAATGTGCTGATTTTGTTCCTTGGCAAATTTTTGCATGAAATGGCGCGCAAGCAATATTTTGTCACCTTGCCGATCCCTAAGTGGGGGGATATCTACAGTCATTTCGCAGATGCGATAATAAAGATCCTCACGAAAGCTGCCTTGGTGCACCATATTTAGGATGTTTTTATTTGTCGCGCAGATAACGCGAACATCTACCGAAATCTCACTTCTGCCACCAACTCGTTCAATGACCCGCTCCTGCAGGAACCGAAGTAGTTTGGCTTGTAGATTCAGCGGCATATCACCGATTTCATCTAGAAATAAGGTGCCTTCATTAGCCGTTTCGACTTTACCGATGGTCAGCTTATTCGCGCCCGTAAAAGCACCTTTTTCGTAGCCAAACAACTCGCTTTCAATCAGGTTTTCCGGGACGGCGGCACAGTTAATAGCCACAAAGCGATGATGTCTGCGTGGACTCAATTGATGAATCGCCCGCGCCATAACTTCTTTACCTGTACCGCTCTCACCCAACAAAGTGCACGTTACGGTCGTCGGTGAAATTTTTTCCAGTTGGCGACACAGCTTTAGCATTTGCGGCGCGTTGGTGATCAAGCCCGCAAGAGGAGACTGGTGATTTGCATTAAGGCGACGATTTTCTGCCTCAAGTTCGGCGATTTGGAACGCGCGCTGTACGATTAAATCGAGCGTGGTTGGGTCGACTGGTTTTTGGTAATAATCATAAGCTCCCAAGCCCACAGCGCGAATCGCATTTTCGTGATCTGTCTTGCCGGTCATAACAACGATCTTGCTGGTTGGGGCGATCCGCAGAATGTCCTGTATACATTTGAACCCTTCATCCACACCATCTTCATCCGGCGGCAGGCCCAAATCCTGGATGATTACTGAGGCTTCATGAAGCCTTAGCGCAGCAATCGCATCAGAACGATTTTCGGCAAATACGGTTTCGTACTGATCAAAATGCCAGCGCAATTGGCTCTGCAGACCAAGGTCATCTTCGATGATAAGCAATATGGGTTTTGGATTTGGAAGGCTCATGCAGATTGATTAATCCATGCTATTCAGTGGAAGGGAGATGGTGATGGTAGTGCCTTCCCCTACCTCGCTCATCACATTGAGCGCGCCGCCCAATTCACTGATGTATTCGCGCGATAAGTAGACTCCAATACCCATGCCCTTGCCTGATTTGGTCGTTTCAAAGGGTTTGAACAAACGGTTATGAATGAAGTCCCAGTCCATCCCGGAGCCGTTGTCTTCGATATTAATGACCGCCCGATCGTCAATGTAGACGAGTGTAACATGAACTCTACCGCCGGAAGGCGTCGCTTCCAGAGCGTTTTTAATGAAATTCGTGAAGGTCATTACCAGCCGGACTTGATCAGCGTTTAAGGTATGACTTGCCTGTGCAATACTGCTGCTCAGTTGCGGATTATTGCGTGAACACTCGGCTACTGCCTGTTCAACTACTTCGGTCATATTGAGGCATTTGACCAAATCCGACTCATCCCTTCGCAGCTTTTTCAGCAAGTTATTCATGCGATCAACGGAGTGGCTAATGGTTTTAATCGCATCTTCCACAAAGGCGGGATTGTCTTTGTGTTTTTCTGCGTTCTTAACCATAAGCGCCTGCTGCGCAATCAGGTTGTTGAGATCGTGGATGATGAACGCTACCAACTTATTGTAGGTATCGAATTGTTTGCCTTCTGCTAACTGATCGGCTTGATGGTGACGCTTTAGGTAGCTCGCAATTTGGCGCCCGATGGTTTTGAGGAGATCCAGATCTTCCCATGTAAGTGCGGCATCATCGGTAGGCTTGGTGAGCGCCATAAAGCCTACCAATTCTTCGCCCACAATTAGTGGAAATATCAGCCAAAGGTTAGGAAAGTTGCGCGCCCAATAGGGTAGCAAGTCGTTGTTTTGGCTGAGCGCTTCGTTATCGCCGCTATCGGGAAAATAAACCCATTCCAAATCCAGAAAAGCCTGGCAAAACAAACTGTTGGTGGGCTCTTCTTGCAAGTCTACAATCTTGGGCAAGTTCACTTGATAAACCGGCTCATAAAAGCCTTGTTTGAGCAACCAGATAGCGCCGCCCGGCGCTTTGGTGGTAGACGCGACCGCAAAAAATGCGCGCTCGTTAACTTCGCTGGCATCGGCAGGCTGGGCAAGATAATTAATGATGCGCAGCCATTCACTACGATAATCATATTTCAGCCGGAACAGATGCTTATTAATGAGCACAGAAAGGCGCGACCGCAGGCTGCTTGATACAAATACAGTTGCGATAATTAACACAGCGCCCACTAGCACGAAGCTATAAATAACGGTGCCCCAATTTCCGCCGTAGAGACGAACGTAATAGCCACCTAAAGAGAGGGAGGTAATGAGTAAGCCAACGCCTATTAAGGAGGTTGTATAGAAAGCGATAGGTCGGGAAATATTAAAGTTCGCAGTGCGATTCGATTGTTGTAGCGGCACCAACCCACCTAACGCCATAAATAGACAGATGGCAATGGAAACGGCGGCGCGAGATTGCCACAGTAGGGGATCTATTCCCTGAAAAATCAGGCCGTGGGTATACAGATAAATATCGTAGATAAATATGGCGCCAAGACTCATACACAACAATTTGATTTGTCGATCATTGCTCGCGGCATAGCGATACAGCTGCTCAACGCTCACCAAGCTGATCACTGCAAGGCTCAATGCAAACCAAGGTGTGAGCGCAAAAATCGCCGCGCTATTCATCAACGCGAATACAAATATTAAGGCAGTTAACGGCCAGCCGGCACCAAATAGAATTTGTAAGCTGCGCGGAAATTGTTGCTGTTTACTTTGCTTTCGTAAGCTCGACGCAATCGCCAGAACCCAAGCGTTGTAGTGCAAGCATTCCACCAGTAATAACCAGTGAGTGGTTAATTGATGGCTAGAAAACGATATAGCGATAGCGGCAAGATGCAGCGTATTGATCGCCGCAGCCACAGCAAACGCAAACCCGCGCTGGTGATGCCAGAATTGGTAGAGATAAGTTAGCGTGAGTAATGTGGACACCACGGCAGCGCTAAGATAAGCCGTAAAAGTGACCGCTGTGTATTCCATGATAGAAGGTAATTCCTGAATAGGTTTTTTGCCCTAAGCATAGCATTGAGCTAAACCTTGCGGTATCTAGACGGTTATTCAGGTAAGCAATCGCGAACACTTTTGGCTATAATGGCCGCAAGCCCTGCCCCGACTCTTGATCGTTCAGTGGCCCCTGTGTGCGCTAGTCATGCGTGTAGAGTTTCGTTAGCTGTGCGTAAAGAATATAGATGAGGAAAAGACTGTGAGTTTGATGAAGAAATTGGTAGGAATTTTGATGGTTTCCGGTTTGGTAGCCGTGTCAGGCGTTTCCTACAGCGAAGGCACAACCACTGATTCCGTAAAAGAGCGCATCGCGCCAGTGGGTAAATCCTGTATGTCTGGTGAGCCATGTGCTGCTGCACCAGCTGCGCCTGCATCAGCCGGCCCAAAATCAGGTAAAGATTTATATAGCACCGTGTGCACTACGTGTCATGGCACCGGCGTATTAAATGCGCCTAAATTTGGTAATGCTGGAGACTGGGGTCCTCGTATAGCTAAAGGTTTGGATACGCTTTATACCCATGCAATTGGAGGTTTTAATGCTATGCCTCCAAAGGGAACCTGTGCTGCTTGTAGTGATGATGAAATTAAAGGCGCCGTGAAGTACATGGTGGACAGTGCGAAGTAAGGTGATTCTCAAGTATTAAAGACGTGTTGTTCAAAGTAAAAGCCAGCTACTTATAGCTGGCTTTTTATTTATAGACGGAAAAGCTTTTTGCGAGGCATCGTTCGTTTTACGTTAGGGTTAAATGCGCTTCAATTACGAACTCGAATAATCTCATTATTATTCTGAAGGATTGACCAAGTGGTTGGATTTACTTGGTATGGCTAAATCGCTATTGATAGGTTAATCGCACCGTTACTATCTCTGATTCACTTCAAAACGGGCATGCGCGGTTAGTTACTCATTTTTTAAAATAAAATATTAAGGAATATTTATGAGCATTGAACAAGAACAATTACCACCGTCAAATCACGCTTCGCTCAATGAGCCCGCTTTTGAGGAGATCAAATTTTTTTCGCCGGGTTCGCGGATCAATCGGTTGCGTTACTGGGCGCATTCTGCCTTGATGATGATTCCATTTTATGTTGTGCTTGGAATAGGCGCTTTTCTTGCGCTTAAAGTATCCACAATATTTTGGGGAATTGTGGTTGTCGCATACATTGCATTGATAGTGTTTAGTTTTATTTTGATTATCCAGCGTCTGCATGATCTAGATAAATCCGGCTGGCTTTCTCTTCTAATTTTGGTGCCCTTGGCAAATCTTTATTTGTTAGTGTTGTTAATATTTTTTAAAGGCACCCCCGAGCGAAACACTTATGGTTTGCCAACCCCACCCAATAAAACCTGGCATTGGATTTTGGGATTGGGTCTTCCCATATTCTTTTTCGTGCTCGGAATTTTGGCTGCAATTGCGTTACCCACGTATCAAAATTACGCTTTACGCGCTCAACAAGAACAGATTCAAAACCTGGATTCAGCCAACGGCATCGAAGACGATTCTGTGGAAGAAGCTCCATTGGGCGATGAAGCTCTAGATGAGGAGGGAGCGGTTGAGGACGATGTTATAGACGGCGAATTAAATCCGGATGAAAGCGAAGCAGTAGATAAAATTGTGGAAGATACTAACACAACCGATTCGGCGGGAACTCCCGACGCTGTTAAATAATGTGAATCTGTTTTGCATCAAATAAAGCAGCTTAGTGCTGCTTTATTTTTTAGAAGATCAATCAAATAAATTTAACAAACTGTTCAATGTTTCCGCGCCCTGAGCTGTGTTTTTTTCGACGTTATGTTCGCCAAAACCTTCGTATTCAACATCTTCTTTGGGCAGTTCATCTAAAAAGCGGCTGGGCGTGGTGGCGCTGTGTTCGCCAAATTGTTTGCGCTTTCCAGCTAACGTCATTGTTAAGGTTTTTTTGGCGCGGGTAATACCCACATAAGTGAGTCTGCGTTCTTCTTCAATATTATTTTCATCAATGCTATTGCGATGAGGTAACAAATCTTCCTCCATACCCACCATAAACACGTGCGGAAATTCCAAACCTTTAGATGCATGTAGTGTCATGAGTTGCACTTGGTCGCTCTCATCCTCTTCTTCCTGGCGCTCCAATAAATCCCGCAACACTAATTTTGCAATAGCATCTTGAATGCGTTTTTCATCGTCTTCATCATCGTCCGCAGTTTTATCCAAACTTTTTTGAAGCGACTCCACTAAATAAAAAACATTTTCGATGCGTTTTTCTGCGGCTTTACTGCTTGGCGAGTTTTGATGCATCCAGCCCACATAATCTATATCGTCAATCATTTCGCGAACCGCAATTATGGGGTCGCTACTCGCACAATTTTTTGCAACCTGACGCATCCAATGTGAAAACCGAACCAGGCGCTCCAGATTTTTTTCCGGAATATGGCTTTGTAGACCGACTTCATCCAGGGCAGCAAATAAGCTGATTTGGCGTTGACTGGCGTAGCTGCCTAAGGCTTCCAATGTGCTGGTACCAATATGACGTCGCGGAGTATTAATGATGCGCAAAAATGCGTTGTCATCATCAGGATTAACAAGTAAACGCAAATACGCCATCACATCTTTAATTTCAGTTTTTGCAAAAAAAGATGAGCCGCCGCTGATTTTATAGGGAATCTGATGATGCTGTAACTTCATCTCTAGAAGGCGTGCCTGATGATTGCCTCGGTAAAGAATTGCATAGTCACGAAATTTATTTTGTTTGCGTAAACGTTGCGTCAGAATTTCGGTAGCAACACGCTCGGCCTCGGCATCTTCGTGTGCACAACGTAAAACACGAATGTGATCACCAAGCCCCATCTCACTCCACAGGGCTTTATCAAATTCATGGGGATTATTTGCAATTAAATGGTTCGCAACTCGCAATATGCGGCTGGTTGAGCGATAATTCTGTTCCAGTTTAATGACTCGTAGTTGCGGGTAATCTACTTTAAGCTGCACCATATTTTCAGGGCGCGCACCACGCCAAGCATAAATGGATTGATCATCATCACCCACCACCGTCAGTGAACCACGGTTGCCTACTAATAATTGCACCAGCAAATATTGGCTTGAGTTGGTGTCCTGATATTCATCAACTAATAAGTAGCGAATTTTTTTTTGCCAGCGTATTAAAATATCATTGTGTTGTTGAAATAAATCGACGGGAATTAAAATTAAATCGTCAAAATCTACCGCATTGTAAGCGCGCAGTGCTTGATTATATTGCTGGTAAATTAGCGCTATAGTTTGTTCGCCCGGACTTTGAGCTGATTCAAGTGCACGCTTGGGTGTAATTAAATCATTTTTCCAATTTGATATTTTATTTTGCACCAAATTTAAATGATCGCTGTCGAGATCGCTATCTTTTAACATTAACTCTTTTAATAAGGAGCGCGCGTCTTCTGCATCAAAAATTGAAAAGCCCGGCTTAAATCCCAAACTTCTATATTCACGACGAATGATGTTAAGCCCGAGATTATGGAAGGTGGATACGGTTAAACCTTTTGCAGCACTTCCACGTACCAAGTTGCTCACGCGTTCTTTCATTTCGCGAGCGGCTTTATTTGTGAAGGTGAGCGCAGCAATGTGGCGTGCCGGAACATCACATGTTTGAATCAGGTAGGCAATTTTGCGGGTAATTACACTGGTTTTGCCGCTGCCCGCACCTGCAAGAACGAGACATGGGCCGTCAATATAAAGCACGGCTTCTTTTTGGCGAGCATTTAACTGAGTCACGAAATTTTGGATATCTGGATATAATGGGTGCTCATTGTAACAAGCGTGCGTTGCTATGCAATTATTCGTTTTTTTATAACCTTAAATTTTAAAAATGGTTTAAGCGTCTTTGTTTGTTATATGCGAACAAATCTTATTTATTCCAGCTTGAGCAGGGTGTATCGTTGGCTAAGGGTTGAAATCAATTACAACTGGGGCTAGCTTTTAATTGAGCGGATTCAATTAAAAGAAATGTGAGGCTATGGAAAGAACCATAAAAATTTTATTTATTGATCGGGAATACGGCGAATATCTGCTGATTGCAGACATTTTGACGCAGGTTCGTAATGTGACTTATGAACTCGTTTGGTGCGATCAACTTGAGACCGCTGCTGCTAAAATATTATCCAACGAATTCGATGTAGTGTTGCTTGATTTTTATTGGGGCGATATCAGCGCGCGCGATTTACTCAATAGTATAAAAGTTCAGGCGAATAAAACACCTGTTGTCATTATGACTGATGAAATGGAAATGGAAGTTGACCGCGATGTTATTCGTACCGGTGCTTCCGACTATCTTATTAAAGGTCAAATTGATGTTCAGCTATTAGAGCGAACCTTGCGTTATGCGATAGAGCGAAAGCAAACAGAAATTCATTTGGCTCGCCTCGCGCATTATGATCAATTAACGGATATTCCTAACCGAATTTTATTTCGTGATCGTTTGGAGCACGTTATACATTTGGCGAATCGCGACAAAACATCTTTTGCATTATTGTTTATTGACCTCAATGGCTTTAAACAAGTTAACGATAATTTCGGACACGATGCTGGTGATGCAATTATTCGCATTTGCGCTGATCGACTCAATACCTGCATGCGTCGAAGTGATTCGGTAGCGCGCATGGGTGGCGATGAATTTACCTTGTTGTTATCGCATATTGAAAGTCAAACTGACATTGCACATTTCGCTGAAAAAATTATCGCGCTTATTTCAACGCCTGCAGAAATTAATGGTTATGAAATTGTAGTTGGTTGCAGTATTGGTGTTGCTGTATACCCGCATGCAGGTCGTGATGCAGAAAGTTTATTAAAAAATGCTGACATGGCAATGTACAAAGCCAAACAAGAAGAGGGTAGCAGTTTTTGTTTTTTTACTGACGCCATGAATAAAAATGTGCGACGTCAGTTGCGAATGGAATCCAGCTTACGTAAGGCCCTCAAAAAAAATCAATTTTTTCTGCAATATCAACCTCGCGTTGATGTGGAGACTCAAAAAATTGTCGCTGTGGAATCTTTGTTGCGCTGGGATAATCCCGATTTGGGTGTGTTAAGTGCGAGTGAGTTTATTGCAACAGCGGAAGACACAGGTTTAATTATCGCCATAGGTTACTGGGCGATTCGTCAGGCTTGTAGCGATCTAAAAGTTATTCAATCGCGCTTCGGCAGCGGTATAACTATGTCTATTAATCTCTCCATGCGCCAATTCAAAGATGAGCATTTGGTGCATGAAATAGCGAGTATTTTCGAAGATTATAATATCCAGGCTGGCGATATTGAATTTGAACTTACCGAATCATCATTTATGGAAAATATTGAATTGGTCAGTTTGTGCATGCGGCCGCTCGCATTTTTTGGAATTAATTTCGCGCTGGATAATTTTGGAACCGGCAGCTCATCATTTTTACATTTGCAACGATTACCGATTAGCTCGGTAAAATTAGCGTCACGGTTATTGCTTGAGTTGCAACGCAATGCAAGCGATCGTCGCTTGGTGGCCGCAATGATAAATCTTGCACATAATCTTGGAAAAATTGTTGTTGCTGAAGGCGTAGAAACTATCGAGCAGCGACGTTGGTTGTATGAGTCGGGGTGCAAGCAAATGCAAGGCTTTCATTTTGCACCACCGCAATTACTCGACGATTTGTGTAACACATTGCAAACATATGAGACCGGTGTTATTGACGATCCAGCGTGCGGTAGCTCAGCGCTTCGCTGATATTTTCAGTATCTGGGTGATTTTTTTCTTGCATATCAGCCAAGGTTCGCGCCACTTTCAATACGCGATGATAAGCGCGGGTGGATAACCCCATTTTTGTTATTGCGTGTTCCAAAAGTGCTTTATCGCCATCACTTAATTGGCAATGTTTTTCCAGCTCGGGCGCCGTTAATAAATTATTTGCTTTGCCTTGGCGATTAATTTGACGCGCACGTGTAATTTCAACGCGCTCGCGAATGTGTGCACTACTTTCACCTTCACTTTTGCTGTGCAATTCACCTTGTCGTAATGCGCGAACTGGAACATGCATGTCGATCCTGTCCAGCATAGGTCCAGAAATTCGATCGCGATAACGACGCACTTGATCGACAGTGCAGCGGCAGCGATCATCATTATTTCCATGGTACCCGCAGGGGCATGGATTCATTGCAGCGATTAATTGAAAGCGCGCGGGAAAAGTTGCCTGTGTTTTTGCGCGTGAAATTCTTACCTCGCCACTTTCCAAAGGTTCACGCAAAACTTCTAACACTTGCCTGTGAAATTCGGGCAGCTCATCAAGAAATAAAACGCCGCAATGCGCGAGCGAAATTTCACCCGGCTTTGGATTGCTTCCTCCGCCTACTAATGCAATTGCAGAAGCAGTGTGATGTGGTGCTCGAAATGGG
>Ga0247739_10000314_pt1 | contig 16902 bp, 14 predicted proteins | sample UWRJL058202B2_FD_180943 | JGI IMG/M metagenome (GOLD analysis project Ga0247739, IMG submission 180943) | Plant litter microbial communities from Arlington Agricultural Research Station in Wisconsin, United States - UWRJ-L058-202B-2 | ecosystem: Environmental > Terrestrial > Plant litter >...
CGCAGCTGGGCCAGAAGGTCGCCATCGTCGAGCGCGAGAGCCTGGGCGGCATCTGCCTGAACTGGGGCTGTATCCCGACCAAGGCCCTGCTCAAGTCAGGCGAGAAGTTCGAGAGCCTGTCCCATCTCAAGGACTATGGCCTCAGCGCGTCGGGCGCGACCTTCGACTTCGACGCCATCATCCAGCGCTCGCGCGGCGTGGCGTCGACGATGAACAAGGGCGTCACCTTCCTGATGAAGAAGAACAAGATCGAGGTCATCGAGGGCTCGGCCAAGCTGGAAAAAGGTCCGGCGGCTCCGAAGGTGGTCATCGATCTGAAGGCCGGCGGTTCGCGCACGGTCGAGGCCAAGGCGGTCATGCTGGCTGTCGGCGCCCGCGCCCGGGCCCTGCCGCAGATCGGCCTGGAGGCCGACGGCGACAAGATCTGGGCCTATCGCGACGCCCTGGCCCCGAAGAAGCTGCCCAAGACCTTCGTGGTCATCGGTTCGGGCGCCATCGGCCTGGAGTTCGCCAGCTTCTACCGCGCCCTGGGCTCGGAGGTGACCGTCGTCGAGGCCGTGGACCGCATCATGCCCGTCGAGGACGAGGAGGTCTCCAAGGCCGCCCAGAAGTCGTTTGAGAAGCGCGGCATCAAGTTCAAGGTCGGCGCCAAGGTGTCGAAGGTCTCCAAAACCGCCTCGGGCGTGAAGGTCGACGTCGAGATCGCCGGCAAGGCCGAGAGCCTGGAGGCCGAGGTCTGCATCTCGGCCGTGGGCATCACCGCCAACACCGACGGCATTGGCCTGGAGGCGCTCGGCGTCACCCTGGACCGCGGCCATATCGTCATCGACAGCCACTGCCAGACCAATGTGAAGGGCCTGTTCGCCATCGGCGACTGCGCCGGCGCCCCCTGGCTGGCGCACAAGGCCTCGCACGAGGGCATCCACGCCGCCGAATACATCGCCGGCTACAAGACCCCGAACGTCGTCTCGCCGATCGCCGGCTGCACCTACACCCAGCCCCAGGTCGCCTCGGTCGGCGTCACGGAACAGGGCGCGCGCGAAGCCAAGCGAGAGGTCAAGGTCGGCCGCTTCCCCTTCCGCGTGAACGGCAAGGCCGTGGCGGCGGGCGAGGTCGACGGCTTCGTCAAGGTCATCTTCGATGCGAAGACGGGCGCCCTGATCGGCGCTCACATGATCGGCCACGAGGTCACCGAGATGATCCAGGGCTATGTCACCGCCATCACCATGGAAGCGACCGAGGAAGACATCCACGGCATCGTCTATCCGCACCCCACCATGTCGGAAGCCATGCATGAGGCGGCGCTGGACGCCTACGGGCGGACGATCCACCTCTAGGAAACCCGCATGATCACCTGTGTCGTCGACTACGTCATTGACCCGTCGAAGACAGACGCCTTCGTGCGTTTCGCCGAGGCGTGGATGGTGCTGGTGCAGCGGCACGGCGGCGTGCATCACGGCTACTTCCTGCCGTCCGAGGGATCGAGCGACCGCGCCATGGCCCTGTTCAGCTTCGCCAGCCTGGCGGCGTATGAGCAGTATCGGACCCTGTTCGGGGTCGATGCCGATTTCATCGCGGCGGACCGCATACGCGACGAGAGCGGTTGCGTGATCCGCTATGACCGCACCTTCATGAAGCCGCTGCTTCCGACCGGTTAGGGAGCCGCGTCACGGCGCCGCCCTTGTCATGACACCGGTAGACAGAACGCCAGAAACCTCCGACATTCGTCATACTAATCGGCATCAGACCGACGGAGGACGACGATGGGCAGGAAGACGTTGCGCGTGGCGCTGGGACTGATGGTCAGCGGGGCAGGGGGCTCGGCCTTCGCCCAAAGCCCCGGCTGGTACACGCAGGGCGACTTCATCCCCGTCGAGCGGGTCGAGATCGTCATCGCCAATGACCTGAACGAGGACCGCAAGGGCCAGCCCATCGTCCTGCGCCGCGACCAGTTGCCCATGCTGGCCGACATCCAGGAGCTGACCGCCACCGTCGTCGATCCCGAAGGCGAGCCGCGCCCAGACCCGAGCGCCGCCCAACTGGCGCGTCAGGGACCGCATGAGCGGCGCGGCGAGACCCACGGTCGGGCGCTCGACTACCAGTTCGATGACCTGGACAAGGACGGGATCTGGGACGAGCTGGTCTTCGTCTCGGACCTCAAGGCGGGGGAGCACAAGCGCTTCTACGTCTATCGCGGCTATCAGCAGCGCGGCTGGAATCCGCACCGCACCCATGCGGCCATCGGCTCCTACATGCGCCACACCGTGCCCTTCTGGGAGAGCGAGAATGTGGGCTGGAAGCTTTGGTTTCCGACCGACATCGACATCTACGCCAAGCGCAAGCCGCTCTTGATGTCGAACCGGCTCTATATGGGCAATCTCGACGGCTATGGCGTCTCGGCCGAGAACCCGGACTACGGCGCCGACATCCAGTCGGTAGACGACAGTTTCGGCGGCGGCGGCATCGGGGTGTTCGAGGGCGATGTGCTGCAGCGGCCGCGCTTCTCACCCACGGCTGACATCGAGCACCGCTTCAACGCCGGCCAGCAGTCCGACACGCGCTACGCCTTCGAGGTCATCACCAACGGGCCAGTGCGCAGCATGGTTCGGATCCGCACGATGAACTGGAACACGGGGCAGGGGACCTATGCCCTGGAACAGACCTACGCCGCCTGGGCCGGCCAGAACTATACGACCGCCGAGGCCCGCTTCCTGACCTGGAGGCCGGGCGCCCAAGGGGCCGACTTCGCCGTGGGCATCCGGCGTCGGCCGGGCCAGAATTTCGAGGTCCAGAACGGCAATCTGGTCGTCACCGCCGCGCCCGAGGCCTTGCGTAATCCCGACGACGTCGAGGGGCTGCAGCAGCAGGCGCCGATCCTCTATGCGGGTACGGCCCTGGTCGTGCCCGACGACGCCCACGGCCGCTACCAGTTCGTGGAGACCCGCGGCGGCAACCACGTCTATCGTATCCCGGCGCGCGCCGACGGGACCTACCGCTACATGCTGGCCGCCGGCTGGAGCGAGGGCGAGGTGCTGAAGACGCCGCAGGCCTTCGCCGACTACGTCGCCGCGAGCGCCCGCGGCTACAACAGTCCCCCCCGGCTGGAGGGTGCGCGGGTGGAGCGCAAGCCGTGAGGCGATGGGCCTAGCGCTTCTTGCCCAGTTCGGCGGCGATGTCCTTGACCATCCGGCCGGCCTTGCGGTGGGCGGCGGTGATCTGGTCGCGGGTCACGCCCCAGCGCTTCATCCAGTATTCGACGGCCTGACGTTCGGACAGGTCGAGCCGGTCCTTGTCGATGAAGCCGCGCTTGTCCTTGAGACCCGCCATGACGCGCTCCTTTGAAACTGTGTTGCAGGATCAGAGGGTAGGGGGCTTTCCCCGCGCGAGCAACGCGAGGGCGGCGGCCATCTGCGGATCCCGGTCGGCGGCGATATCCGCGGCCGTCGTCGGCACGGCGATGTCAGGCAGGATGGCGGCGTCGGGTTGCGGCGTCGACGGGAAGCTGGCGATCAGAGGCAGATCGACCTCCAGGCCGGACGCTGGCAGTTTCAGAAAGAAGAAGGCCCCGCCATTGATGCCGCGCCGGTTGCCGCCCGTGGGCTGACCGATCAGGGTCGCCACGCCGCTTTCCTGCACAGTCTGGGCGAAACCGAAGGTCGCCGAACTGTTGGAGGCGTCGCACAGCACCGCCACCGGCCCGGCGTAGCGGGTTCCCGCCGGACGCAGCACCGTCCCGCCGTCCTCGTCGTCATAGCGCGTGAGGCGATAATAGCCGGGTCGCTCCGATGACGGCTGCGCCTGATCGCCCCAGTCGAGGAAGCTCCGGTCCCAGGTGTGCAGATACGGCCGGACAGCCTCCGGCGCACTGCGGTATCGGGTCCAGCGCTGGTTGCGCGACAGGGGCAGATCCCGATCGATCAGCCGGCTGAGGATGACATTGCCGCAGTCGAGACCGCCTTCGTTGCCGCGCAGGTCGACGATCAGCCCCCTGGCCCCGTCGCCGGTCAGATCGTCCATAACCCGACCCAGCCACGCCTCCCATCCGAAGGTCGATTCATACAGGGCCCATCCGGGCATGGTCAGGACCTGAATGCCGTCAGGGCGCTTCTCCAGCGTCCAGGGGTTTGCGTCGCCGGACGGTTTCGCTGAGGCCGGGAGGAGCGCGCGCCGCTCTTCCAGCGTCAGCAGGCCCGCGCGGACGACGCGGCCGTCTGTCAGGCTGAAGGCCGCCGTGCCCTTCAGCGGCAGGATCAGCGGCAGATGGATGTCGAAGGTCTCGAACCGGTCCTCGCCACGGACCTCCATCAGGTTGACGCGCTTGGGGTCGTTGTGGCCGTCGGCGCGGGCGAGGGGGACCAACCGGGCCAGCAGAGCGCGCGTCGGGACGCCGTCGACGGCGGTGACGACGCTCCCGCGCGGCAGCGTCTGGTCGGCGGTGTGATCCTGCGTGACGACCATGGCGCCGTCGATCCAGCGGAACCGGAACGGGACCAGCGACCGGTCGGGATAGAGGGCGGCGACCATGGCGTCGGAGCCGTTGTAGGGGCTCGGGTATGTGTGACCGCAACGGATCGAGGCCGTGACGCGGGTGAGGGCCAGGAACCGGTCCCGGAACGCGCCCGCCGTTCGCCAGGCTTCGGCCAATGCATCCAGGCGCGCCGTGATCTCCTGCGGCGTGTTGTAGCGGTACAGGCCCGGATGCATCGCTTCCCAGGTCTGGCGCAGGATGGCGACATCGCCGCTCCAGTCTGCGGCGTCGCCGTCGGCCCACGCCGGGGCGGCGCTCGAGAGACCCAGTCCGGCGGACAGTTGAAGAAGATGGCGGCGGTTCAGCAACGACATGACGGCTCCGGCTCATGGGTCGCCGCACGATGTCGGGCCTCAGCCGTTCGCGCGCCTCAAAACCGCATCGGCCGTCGAAAATTCAGGATCTGAGACCCGCCGCCGGAACTGCGACGGCGCCATGCCGTATCGCGCCCGGAAGGCCCGATTGAAGCTGGCCTTGGAGGCGAAGCCCATATCGAGGGCGAGATCGAGCAGGTCACCGGTCTGTCCGGACTGCAACGCGTTCGCCACGGCCTCGGCGCGCAGGGCGTTGATGAACGCGGAAAAGTTGACCCCCAGACCCAGGTTGATCGCGCGCGACAGCCGACCGCTGTTGGTGCCCAGGCGGCGGGCGAGACGGGGCAGGGTCAGGTCCGGCTCCCGCCACCATCCTTCTTCGCGGGTGCGTTCGGCGAACCCGGCGGCGAGGGCGCTCCAGTCCGTGACCGCGCGCGTCGCTTCGGCCATTGGCGCTGTACTGTCGGCTGTCGCCAATGGAGCCGGCAGCCCGGCGTGCCGCCATCCGGCGACGCCCAGATACAGGCCCAGCGCGCCTAACGCGACGTAGAGGCCCGTCTCCTGAAAATAGTCGATACCGCCCGTCAGGGTAGCCCAGAGCCAGAAGGCGATCTCGACCATCAGGCCGAACAGGATGGCGGTCTGAACGCGTGTGAGCCAGACCGCCGAGAACCGGTCGTCGTCGCTGCGCTGATCCGCGAGGCGCGTGCGGTAGCGTCCGAGCACCCGCCCGATCGCCCATGCGTAACCGGCGAGGCTGATCAGCGTCAGGATGCTGAAGACCGGAGCGACGAACGTCTCGTGCCCGCCGGTGTACCAGGCCCATTTCGGCCCGATCGGCAGCAGGAAGCAGACGGCGAAATAGGCGGCCTGCGCCAGCGGCGGGGCGAAATGCCAGATCATATGCTGCGGCGGCCGGCCGTCGTCCAGGGCGCTGGCGTAGGCGTACAGCAGCGGTCCCATGGCCAGCGGGATCGCGAAGGGCGCGAACGTCAGTTCCCGCCAGACGTCATAGGCGCCGGCGAAGCCGATGGCGTAGGGCGTCAGCAGACCGGCGATGACGATGAGCGCCGCGCCGAGAAAGCGATTGGCGATCCGGTTCGTCGCGGTCGTCAGGATCGCGACGGCCAGGACGATGATCTGTACGGCGACAAGGCCGAGCGCAGCGGTCCGCCATCCAAGATAAAGATGCGGTTCGCTCATGCGTCCAGCCTAGGTCGTTCGCAGCCGAACGGAAAGACCAGGCCAAAGCGGAGGCGGCATCGATCTCATGGTCACGCGCAAGCCCTGATCCCTGTCCCGGCCTCAGGGCAGGGTGAAGACAGTGTGGATCCAGCCTGCGTCCTGCGCCCGTTCGATCAGTTCGAAGATCGGGATCGCCAGCAGGAAGGTCAGGCCGTCGGCGAGGGTGGTCAGGAAGAAGCTGGGGCGGACCTCCAGGGTCTCCTCGGCGCGCCACAGCGAGAACTTCGGCCAGAAGCGGGGCGTGCGCTTCAGATAGGCGGCGTAGGGTTCGCCGAACGCATCCAGCAGCCAGGCCTCCTCGCCCTTCACCGTGGCCCAGAAGACCGCATAGGCGATCAGCACGAACAGCAGGGCCAGGACGATACTGCCTGTCTGGGCGCCGATGCCGAACGCCCCGATGAAGCTGAAGACGTACAATGGGTTGCGGCTGATCGAATACGGGCCTTGGTCGATGATCTCCGCCTTCTTGCGCCCCCCGATATAGAGAGAGCACCAGCCCCGGCCGACGATGGCGACCCCGATCAGGATCAGGCCGACCGTCTCCAGAATCTCATGGAAGGGCGTCTCGCCATTCAGGGTCTTGGTGAAGGCCGCGAAGGCGATCACCCCCAGGATGAGGACGAACAGGACGATCTTGCGAACGATCTGCATGCGCCGGATCGCGGCGTTCTTTTCTTCTGACATGGTCAGTTCCTGATGACGTGGCGCGCAGGGACGCCGGCTTGGGTGAAGTGAGGGAGAGAGCGATCGTAATGTTGGGGCAATGATCGCGAGAGGCGGGGAGGCGTACGACGATCCCGCAGACCCTTCGTCTGCAGGGAGATCGAAATGAACAAACTGCCCCTGATCGCTCTGGCCGCGCTCGGCGTCGCCGGAGCCGCCGCGGCCGGCGTCGCAACCGCCCGTCCGGCCGAGAGCGAGGATGCGGCCCTGCTGGCCCGCGCCACCGTGCCGATCGCAACCGCCATCTCGACCGCCGAGACCGAAAGCCACGGCCGCGCCGTGGAGGTCTCGCTGGAGGAGGAACACGGCGGTCCGGCCTGGATCGTCACCACCGTCGCTGCTGCCGGCGACATCAGCGTCGAGATCGACGCCCGCACCGGCGCGGTGAAGGAGATCGGCCCCGACGATGAGGACGAGGGCCACGAAGGGCACGAAGGCGCCGACGACTGAGATCTGTCGCCGGGCGCGAACGGGATCGCGAAGCCGCGCGCTTCGCGGTCTCGTTTGCGTTGCTGCTGGAAGCAGGTGTCACCCATCGGCGCCTCCGCGCGAGCGCCGGTGGAAGACGACCAGCCGATAAAGATAGGCCCCGACCGCGACGACGAGCACGCCGGTGGTGACCGGGTTGAGCCAGGCTTCGACCCGGTCGTAGTGCGCCTCCAGCCGATAGCCCGCATAGGCCAGGATGAAGGTGAAGGCGGCCGTCCCGACGGTCGTCCAAGCCAGAAAGCGCCCAAGGCCCATCCCGGTCACTCCGGCGGGGATCGAGATGAAGGTGCGGACCGTGGGGACCAGCCGGCCGATGAGGACCGCCGGGCCGCCGAAGCGCGCGAAGACTTCGGCGGACTTGTCGATCTCCTCCGGCCCGAGGGTCAGCCACCAGCCCTGTGAACCTGACCAGCGTCGCAGGCGCGCCAGCCCGACACGGCGTCCGACCTCGTACCAGACCCAGGCGCCGGCCACCGCGCCGACCGTACCCGCCACGACCAGTAGCAGCAGGCTGAAATCCCCGCGCGCGGCGGCGAAGCCGGCCAGCGGCATGATCACTTCCGACGGCAGGGGTGGAAACAGGTTCTCGGCGAACATCAGCAGGGCGACGCCGACAACGCCGGTGACCGCGATGATCTGGACGATCAGGTCGAACATCAGGCCGGCTCCGGCAGGAGATGGGTGGTGTCAGGCTCGGGCGCCGATCGTGCTGGCGCGTGCAGGTAGCGCCAGATCAGGGCGGGCAGGACCAGCAGGCTGATCAGGGTCGAGGTGACCAGGCCGCCGAGGATGACGATGGCCATCGGGCCCTGGATCTCGCGGCCCGCCTGACCGGTCTGCAGCGCCAGAGGCAGGATGCCCAGGCCGGTGACCAGAGCCGTCATCAGGATCGGCGTCAGCCGCTCGCGCGTCGCCAGCACGACCGTCTCCAGCGACCAGTCGTGGCCCTCGTGGGTGACCAGATGTTCGGTGTGAGAGATCAGCAGGATGGCGTTCCTCGAGGCGATGCCGAACAGGGCGACGAAGCCGACCAGCGAGCCCAGCGACAGACTGCCGCCGGTCAGGGCCACGGCGACCACCCCGCCGACGAGCGCGCCCGGAGCCGTGCCGAGGATCAGCCCGACCGCCCGCCCGCTGCGGAAGGCGAGCAGCAGCAGGATAACCACTCCGACCAGGGCCACGCCGACGTTGAGCAGCAGGTCGTTGCGCGCGCTGGCTGCCCCCGCGGCCGATCCTGAATAGTCGGCATAGACGCCGGGCGGCAGCTGCGCCTTCGCGATCGCCGCCTGGGCCGCCCTGGTGACTTTGGCTACATCGCGCGGGGCCGGGTTGGCGGTGACGACCGAGACGGCTCGGCCGCCGTCGTGGGCGATGACGGTGCGGCCGTCGACGAGCCCGACCTTCGCGATCTGACGCAAAGGCACGACCGCGCCCGAGCTCGACCGGATCAGCAGGTCTCCGACGGCCTCGGGCTGGGACCGCAGGTTCGACGGGGTTGTCACGGCGATGTCGAGGGCGCGGTCCTGCTCGTAGATCTGGGCCGCGACCGTGCCCTGATACGCGGTCTGGACGGCGTCCAGCACCTCGGCGGGCGACAGGCCGTAGAGGCCGACGGCGACGGGATCCAGCGCGATACGGACCGCGGGCGTTGAGGGCGGCGTGCCCAGCTGGACGTCGGTCGAGCCCGGGACGGTCTTGAGGATGGCGTCGACCTGGCCGGCGGCCTTGTCGAGGGTGTCGGAGTCGGCGCCGTAGAGGCTGACCACCAGACTGGCGGTCTGGCCGGACAGAGACTCGCCGATGCGGTCGCCGAGGAAGGTCAGGACTTCGGTCTCCAGTCCTGGATAGGCGGCCAGGATGTCCTGGATCTTCTGCTGGATCCGGTCCTGTTCGGCGCCGGAGAGTTTGGGCTTGAGCTCGACGTGGAACTCGCTGCGCTCCGTGCCCCAGGTGTCCTCGCCGCCCGAGGCGCGGCCGATCTGCTGCTCGACGGACTGGATGCCCGGCACGGCCAGCAGGTCGCGGGTGATGGCCTTGCCGTAGGTCCGCATGACGGTCAGGGACGCGCCCGGACGGGCCGCCACCCCAAGGACGAAATGGCTCTCGCGGAAGGCGGGCAGCAGCTCGGTGTTGAACAGGGCGAAGCCGGCGCCGGTGACCACGAAGGCGACGACCGAGATGATCACGGCCGCACGAGGACGGATCGAAATTCGCTGCAGCAGTCCGGCGTGCTTCTCCTTCAGGGTAAGAAGAGGCTTCGGCTCTTCCGGCAGGTGGGCGTTCTTCAGCAACAGCAGGCTCATGGCCGGGGTCACCACGACCGCCACCGCAAGCGACGCGAGGGTGGCGATGATGAAGGCGGCGGCGAGGGGACTGAAGAAGGACCCCTGCAGCCCATGCAGGAACAGCACCGGCGCGAGGATCAGGGCGACCACGAGGGTGGCGTAGATCACCGGCGCCCGAACCTCGAGCGAGGCGTGCAGGATGGTCAGGGCGTGAGGTTCGGCCTCGTCGCGGGTGCGCAGGCGGCGCACGATGTTCTCGACGTCGATGACGGCGTCGTCGACGACGACGCCCAGCGCCACGGCCAGACCGCCGAGCGTCATGGTGTTGATGGTCCAGCCCATCCGGTCCATCACGATCACGGCGATCAACAGCGACAGCGGGATGCTGAGGAACGAGATCACGACCGCTCGCCAGTTCCTGAGGAAGACGAACAGAACCAGCGCGATCAGGGCCGCGCCGATCAGCAGGTCCTCGACGATCCCGCCCAGCGCCGCCTCGATGAAATTGGCCGGGCGGTGCAGGCCCGTGTTCACCGTCACGCCTGCGGCGTCGAGCGTCGGCTTGAGCTCCTGCAGGGCCGCTTCGAGCGCCTTGGTGGCGGTCAGGGTATTGGCGCCGTATTGGCTCGACAGGCTGATCAGGACGCCCGGACGCCCCATGATCAGGGCGTCGCCGTTCAGGGGGGCGGAGCCTTCCGCGACCTCGGCGACATCGGCCAGACGGATCGGCAGGCCGTCGACGGTGGCGATCTGGGCGGCGCCGATCTCGGCCGGGGTCGAGGCCTGACCTTGCGTCTCGATCAGGATGCGCTGTTCGGAGGTGTCGATGAAGCCGCCGCCGGTGACGCCGGTCGCGGTGCGCGCGGCGGCGACCACATCGCTGAAGCTGAGGTCGTGAGACGCGAGGGCATCGGGCCGGACGCGGATCTCGATCCGCCGCGTCTCTCCGCCATAGACGGTGGCGCGGGCGACGCCGGGCGCCGACAGCAGGCGCGGGCGCACGGTCCATTCGACCAGATCGCGCAACTCCATCGGGCTGAGCCGGTCGCTGGTGAATCCGACCTTGAGCAGGTCCATGGTCGAGGAGGTCAGGGGCGCGACCTTGGGGGCGGTGGCGCCCGCCGGCAGGTTGGACGCCGCCTCGCCCAGCGCCTCGGCGACGATCTGGCGTGAGCGGTAGGGGTCGGCCCCGCTCTTGAAGGTGACGGTGACCAGCGACAGACCTTGAATGGACTCCGAACGCACCGTCTCGACCCCGGCGGCGCCCGCCACGGCCTGTTCGATCGGTCGGGTGACCAGTTGTTCGACCTGTTCGGCGGTCAGGCCGGCGGCTTCGGTCTGGACCTCGGCCTGGGCCGGGACGAACTCGGGGAAGACATCATAGGAGGCCGTCTTCAGCGTCATGCCGCCCCAGGCGAGCAGCAGGGCCGCCAGGACCACGATGATTCGGGCCCGCTCCAGCGACCAGTGGACGACGGCGTTCAGCATGGCTCAGCCGCCCGCCTGTTCGGCGGCGTAGAGGGCGGAGGCGCCACGCGTGGCGACGATGTCTCCGGCCTTGACGCCGGACGTGACGAACAGGCCGTCAGGCGTGGCGACCGGCTGGTCCAGCACACGGCGTTCGAAGGTCTCTGCGCCAGTCTTCACATAGACCCAGCTCTGGCCTTCGGCGCGGAGGATGGCGGCGTCAGGCACGATGACGCCGGTGACGCCGCCGCCCGCCGGAATCTGGACGGGAAGCGCCAGACCGACGCCGAGCAGGCGCGCCTGTGGACCCGTCACGATGGCCAGCTGCCCGGCCGACTGGAGGCGCGGATCGGCCGTGCGGGAGGGGCCGAGGATACGCGCCCGCGTCGTGCCGTTTGGCCCGAGGTCGAGGGTGACGCCGCCGCTGTTTGCGGCAGGCGTTGCGGCGTCGATGCGCAGCAGGACGGCGCTTCCGGCGGCGAGGTCCCGGATCAGACGGGCGCGGCCGCTGTCGCCCATGGCCGTCAGGGCCGGACCCCATTCAAGGCCGAGGCGGGTGCGTAGCAGCCGGATCTTCGCCTGATCTGCGCGGGCGGTGGCGACGGCGGCCTCGGAGACCTTGGCCGCGACCATCTGGTCCTCGGCGTGCAGGGCGGTGGCGCGGGCGGCGTCGGCCTGGGACGCGGCGGCGGCGGCAAGGGCGGCGGAAAGGTCGCTGTCGAGCAGGGCCAGGGGACCGGCGTCGATGACCCGGGCATAGCCGGAAACGCTGGGCGTATGGGTCGCGGCGGCCAGCGGGGCGGTCTGGACCGAGAGGCGATGCTGGGTCGCGGCGGGCATCTGGGCGGGCGGCGGGGCTTCGGCGGCGGCGCCGCACAGGCCCAGAGCGATGGCGGCCAGCAAAGGCGCATGACGGCGGGCGTTCATCGTGTGGTCTCCGGGCCGGAAGCGGGGGAGGGGACTGCGGCGGCGAGCCGGTCACGCTCGACAGGGTCGGCGAGGACTCTCGTCGCCGCCTCGAGATCGGCGAGGGCGGTCGCCTGCTGCCGCCGCACATCAATGGCCGACAGATCGACGTCCAGCGCCGAGGCCTCGGCGGCCAGGGCGTCGGTGCGGTCGTTCTCACCGAGGGCGACGGCGCGGTCGGTGAGGGCTCTCGCACGGGCGGCGAGGGGACGGTCTTCGGCCTCGATCCGCGCCGCTTGGCGGTCGGCCCCGGCGAGAGCCGCGGCGGCGGCGTCCACCTCGACGAAGACCTTCGCCTGGGCGGCTTCCAGAGCGGCTCCGGCTTCGGTGCGCTTGACCTCGGCCTCGTTGATGGCGGCGCGGTTCAGATCGTTGGGAGGGAGGATAAGGCCTAGGTTGAACGGCAGCTTGGTGATCCCGCGCTCCCAGGTGTAGCCGGGGCTGAGGGTGATTTGCGGATACTGGGCCGCGACGGCGGCGCGCAGCCCCTGTTCGGCGATGTCATAGTCGACCACGGTCTTCAGGACATCGGCACGGCCCACGGCGGCGTCACGGCGGAGGCCGGAGACGGCGTTCGTGGAGGGCGGCACGGCCGATGGCGTCTCGATCCGGAGACCACCCAGAGCCTCGACGGTCACGCCGAGCTGGGCCGCGATGGCCGCCCGCGCCTGCACCAGAGCCGCGGCTGCGATCGTCCGGCGCTGGCGCGACATCGACAGTTCGGTCGCGGCGGTCAGGGTCACGGGCCGCGCGTCCTCGCCGAGCGCGACCCGTCGTTCGAACACCGCCAGCCGTTGCTGACGCACGGTGATCTGCCGGTCCGCGATGGCCAGCTCCTCCTCGGCGACCGCCTGTTCGAACAGGGCGCGGCGCAGGGCGGTGCGGGTGGTCCAGACCGCCTCGACCAGATCGTAACGGGCCTTGAGGATGGCCAGGTCGGCGCTGTCGATGCGCGCGTCGCGTCCCCGGTCCAGCGGCGCGTCCAGCGCCCCGCCATAAAGCCACGGCTTGTTCGGATCGGCCTGGCGCGAATATTCCGCCGTCAGCGTCAGGGTCATCGCCGGACGAACCCGTGCCGTCCGCGCGGCCGCCACGGCGGAGTCGTAAGCGGCTCGAGCCTGAAGCACCGTCGGGGCCCGTTTCAGGGCGATATCCAGAGCGTCGAGGTAGTTGAGGGTTCCGTCCACGGGGAACGGCACGCCGCGCGCCTCTATCGCTCTGGACGAGGATGCCAGATCGACGGGGCGGGCCTGATACGAGACGCAGCCGCTCGCGCCCGCTCCGATGGCGATCAGGAGGGCGCTGACGCCGAGGATCCGGGGGCCGTAACTCACTGCAGACTCGTCTGACTAAACAGTCCGCTCCGCCTAGGCCTCGCCACTTACGCATAGTCTGACGGTCGGATTAATTCGACGTGGTCGGAGCGACTTCGGCTGGCCTGACCTGCCGCCTTCGTGGTGATGTCCGGCCATGAAGCGGGAACGACAGTCTCAGGTGCGGGCATGAAGGTGCTGGTCGTCGAGGACGACGAGCGCACCGCGTCCTTCATCGCGCGGGGTCTGGTCGAGACCGGCCATACGGTCGACGTCGCGAAGACAGGCGACGAAGGCGTGCAGATCGGCATGGCCGGCGCCCACGACGTCATCGTCATGGACCGGATGCTGCCGGGCCGGTCGGGGCTGGAGGCCATCGGCCTGCTGCGCGCCGAGGGGATCAACGCGCCGGTGCTGGTCCTGACCGCGCTGGGTTCCATCGAGGACCGGGTCTCGGGTCTGGAGGGCGGCGCCGACGACTATCTGGTCAAGCCCTTCGCCTTCAGCGAACTGCTGGCCCGGCTGAACGCCCTGGTGCGCCGTCCGCCCCTGACCAGCCAGAACGACGTCATCCGCATCGCCGACCTGTCCATCGACACCCGCCGCCGCAAGGTCACGCGGGCCGACAGGCGCATCGAGCTGACGCCGCAGGAATACAAGCTGCTGGAGTTCCTGGCGCGACGGGTGGGGGAGACGGTCACCCGCACCATGCTGCTGGAGAGCTTGTGGGGCTTCCACTTCGACCCCCGCACCAACATCGTCGACGCCCATGTCAGCCGGTTGAGGTCCAAGGTCGATCGCGGCTTCAATATCGAACTTATCCGCACCCTGCGGGGTGTGGGATATGTGCTCGATGAACCGGAATAGAGCCCCCGCCAAACTCTGGCAGACCACCACCTTCCGCATGGCCATCGTCTTCGCGGCGGTGTTCGGCCTCGGCACGGCCGTGCTGCTGCTGGTGCTCGACATCGCCGTCGGCCGCTTCGCCGAGGAGACCGCGCGCGACGCCCTGCGCGATCAGGTCGCGGTGCTGGTCGCCGACGCCAATGCCGAAGGCGGCCCGGCCCTGATCGCCTCCCTGAAGGAGCACGTCGCGGGCGGCCAGCCCGAGCGGTTCAGCTATCTGGTCGTCACCCCGTCCGGCCAGCGGCTGGCGGCCGGCCTCCCGGCCTCCGTCGAAAAGATCCGGGGCGAGGCCAGCATCCATCTGCCGATGGTCGCCGAGGAGGACGAGACGGTCGACAGCGGTTCCATCGAGGTCATCGTCCTGACCGACCGGGCCCGGGACGGCACCTTCATCGCGGTGGGCCGCGACACCTATGCGCTGGAGGAACTGCGCCAGTGGCTGCACCGGCTGGCCATCATCGGCGGTCTGGTCATCGTCCTGCTGGCCCTTGTCGGCGGGGCGGCTGCGGGCGCGGTGCTGCTGCGCCGGCTCAAGGGCGTCACCGATGCGGCGGGGCGGGTGATGAACGGCGACCTCAGCGAGCGGTTGCCCTCGCTGGGTATCGGGCGCGAGTTCGACGACCTGGCCGATACCCTGAACGCCATGCTGGAACGGCTGGAGAGCGCCATGGAGGCGATCCGCCAGGTCTCGGCCGATGTCGCCCACGATCTTCGCACGCCCCTGACCCGTCTGCGCAACCGGCTGGAAGACGCGCAGGCCGCTCCGGTCGAGGCGCGTGACGACCTGCTGACGGACGCCGTTGGCGAGACGGATCGATTGCTGGAAATCTTCGCCGCCCTGCTGCGCCTGGCCCAGATAGAGGGCGGGACCAGCCGCCGCTTCGCCGTCTTCGACTTCGTTCCCACGGTGGCCGAGGTGGTCGAGGCCTATCAGCCCGCTGCCGACGAAGCGGGCTGGACCCTGAGCTTCGTCTCCGACCAGGAGGCCGTGGTCGAAGGCGATAGCGCCCTTCTGGCCCAGGCCGTCGCCAGTCTGATCGACAACGCGCTGACCCACGGCGCGCCGGGCACGATCATCACCGTCTCCGTTCACAGATATGCGGGTGAGGCGACGGTCACCGTCGCCGACGATGGTCCCGGCGCCCCCGAGGCCGAGCTCGCCAATCTGACACGCCGCTTCTACCGGCTGGACCGCAGCCGCCACACCGTGGGCTCGGGTCTGGGCCTGTCGATGGTCTCGGCCATCGCCACCCTGCACGGCGTCCCGTTACGGATCGCCAATCGCCATCCCGGCCTCGCGGTCAGCCTGACTGTGCCGACGCCCTCAAACCCGTCTTCCCCCGACTGAGAGAGTTCCAATGTCCCGGATCGTTCTTGCCACCCTGACTGCCGCAGGTTTGTTCGCGAGCGGCGTCGCCTCCGCCGAAAGCCCGGCGCCCGGCTATCACATCACGGCGCATCTGCCCGGACCGGACGGCAGCTGGGACTACGCCAGCTTCGACGCCGCGCGGAACCGGGTGCTGGTCGCTCGCTCGACCGCCGTAGACGCCTTCGATCTCGGAGCGGGCGGCGCGGGCGTCGTCATAGAGCCGGCGGCGCGGGGCCATGCGGCGCTCACCGTCAACGGCGGCTCGGAAATCCTGATCACCAACGGCGACACCGCCAGCGCGGTCTTCGCCGACGCCAGCAACGGCTCGCCTATCGCGACAGTGCCGACAGGGCAGGGGCCCGACGCCGTTGCCGTCGACGCCGCCTCCGGCACGGTGCTGGTCATGGACCATCGTGGCGGCCAGATCGACGTGATCGACAGCCGCACCCACCAGTCACTCGGCCGCATCGAAGTCGGCGGCGCGCTGGAGGCCGCGGCGCTGGACGGCCTGGGCCACGCCTTCGTCAATGTGGAGGACCGCAACGAGATCGCCGTCGTGGATATCGCCAGCCAAACGGTCACCGGCCGTTACGCTCTGCCGGGTTGTGAAGGCCCGACCGGCATCGCCTATGCCGCCGGTGAGGACCTGCTGATCGTCGCCTGCGACGGCGTCGCCGATCTGGTCCGCGCCTCGACCGGCCAGACGGTGCGCACGATCGTAATCGGGGACGGCGCTGACGGCGTGGTCTACGACCCGACCCGCAAGCGCGCCCTGATCCCGGCGGGCGAGAGCGCGACCCTGTCGGTCCTTCAGATCGCGAACGGTGACGCGAGCCTGGTACAGACCCTGCCGACCCGCAGCGGAGGCCGCACCATCGCCCTGGACCCGATCAGCGGCGACGCCTTCATCCCGACTGCCAGCTATGCCCCGGCCGTCGATGGCCATCGCCCGGTCATGACACCCGGCAGTTTCGAACTTCTGGTGATCGCGCCGGGCTCTTGACCTGCACATTTCCCGGGTGCGACCGCGATTGGCGCGGGAGCCGCAGCGACCGGGGAAACCGACACCGGAAGCCCTGATCCGAAATGCGCCTAAGATATATTATGCGAAATGAGCGATGCAGTCAAAGCAGGATAGAGGCGGTCCAGCCGTCATATGCGACCTCGACGTTTGCCGGAACTCTTGCGCTCAAGTCATTGTAATCGAGATCAAGATGCAGGTTCGTCAGCACGGCGCGCTCGACGCCGCTGCGCGCGATCCAGTCCAGCGCCTGGTCGACCGTCGCGTGCGTCGGAT
>Ga0247739_10000315_pt1 | contig 16885 bp, 10 predicted proteins | sample UWRJL058202B2_FD_180943 | JGI IMG/M metagenome (GOLD analysis project Ga0247739, IMG submission 180943) | Plant litter microbial communities from Arlington Agricultural Research Station in Wisconsin, United States - UWRJ-L058-202B-2 | ecosystem: Environmental > Terrestrial > Plant litter >...
ACAAACAGCTATGTTCTATCAGAAAATGGGCTATGACAGCAGGAGGCTTCCGGGAGCGGTTCAACACATGGAAAGTAATTTTCAAAGCAGCGATAATTTCTATGCCGGATTTAAAGCACCAATTACTGACATGTATGATGCAATGACCATCCTTAAACTGATCGACGGCTCCATTGGATTGGCTGATCAACGTGGTTCCAAAACGCACAAAGGAATATTTACAATTTTCCGTGTGTTATTATTTTCCTACATGACCGATTTTTATGGCGACGTATACTATTCAGAGGCGCTTAAAGCACGTGATGGAGTTTTGTATCCAAAATATGATAAACAGTCGGATATTTATCCGGGTTTGCTGAAAGAACTTGATGAGGCCAATGCTTTGCTTGCCGCCGGAACTGAGCCTATTTCCGGTTCGTATGATCTGATGTTTGCAGGTGATAAAACTAAATGGGTAAAATTTGCTAACTCATTAAAATTAAGATTGTTAATGCGTGCTTCTGCTAAATTGCCTGATGCCGCAGCAAAAATAGCAGCTCTTGTAAGCAGTCCTTTGTTTACAGATGCAACTGATAATGCATCCATTTCATTTATTGGAACATTGGGCGGCACGAATCTTAATGGCTGGGCTGGTGGTACAATCAACTGGGGAACGGTTGATGAATTTGATAAAAGAAGACCTGCCAAGACACTTATTGATAAATTGACCCAGCTCAAAGATCCAAGAATGAAAGTATGGTTTGCTCCGGTTGAAAAACCATGGACAAGTGATAAAGCCCTGAATGGCGTAAGTTTCACCACAACGGATCCAAATGGTTATTCCTACACTTCTACCTGGGAATACATCGACCGCTCAAAAAAGGAAATCGCTGCACTGGCAACTCCGGATATCTTGCTTGATTCCAATAAAGTGTATGTGGGTTTTGTAGCTGGTATGCAAAGTGACTGGAAAAATGGAAACGCACACTATAACACAGCTGATGGTGGTGTTGTTGGTAATTTTAAAGTTTCCAAATTTTCTAAATTGTTCCGTGAAAACAAGCATGCGTTGCTTAAAGCAATGATTTTGCAAAGTGATGAGACACAGTTTACTTTGGCAGAGGCAGCTGCAAAAGGGCTGATTACAGGAAGCGCAGACACTTATTACCGCAAAGGTATCACCAATTCTATGCTTCGCTGGGGTGTACCTCAGGCAGATATTACAACTTATCTGGCTCAAACCTCCATTGCATTACCGGCAGACAAGGCAGGACAGCTTGTTAAAATTGCTGAGCAGAAATGGATCGGATTGTTTTTGATTTCTTCTGAGGGATATCTTGATTTAAGAAGAACGAAACTTCCTGATATCTTCAAAATGGGAAAATTGAGTGGTTTTGAATTCCCGCTGCGTTACCGTTATCCGGGCAATGAACTGGGACAAAACAGAACGGCTTATGACTTGGGAGTAGGTACTTTGTCTCCTAATACAGATGTTGAAGGTTCTAAAATGTGGCTGCTGCAATAATTGAAAATGTAGTCTGCAAAAGCATAAAATATATAAAAAAAAGACCGGAAGCGAGACTGATTATTTCATCTCTTTTCCGGTCTTTTTTTGTTCAAAATTTTACCTTTTATACAGTTAATAAATTCTTAACATACTGAGAATAGTACGTTTATAATAGTTTGGAGTAATAGTAGTAATCAGTATTTAAAGGAAAATTTTAAATGTAAAATGTGCAGGAATATTGTTTTTACCCCTAAAACAGTATGCATACATAACAATAACATAATATACAAAATGAAGCTATTCCGGAAGATTATTTTATGTGATAAATCGTAACCAGTCAAACAATCCTTTTTCAAATATGATCAGTGAACCTTACTTAATCCCACCAAAATTATGAGATCAATTTTTATCAGCTTTTCCAGGCAGATTTTAAAGTCTATGCTCATGCTGGCTGTCCTGGGCCAGCCTTTTAATGCAATGGCGAAAGCAGGAAACGTAAATACAACTATTAAACAAGACAGAACAGTTACAGGTAAAGTAACTTCCAAGCTGGATGGAGCAGGAATTCCGGGAGTAAATGTTGTATTAAAAGGTACACAAAGAGGCGGAAGTACCAATGCCGCCGGACAGTATTCCATTGAGGTAACAGGCGAAAATCCTGTTCTGGTATTCTCTTTTGTCGGATATACAGTTGAAGAAATTGCTGTTAATAACCGGAGTATTGTTGATGTTGCGTTAACAGCCAGTGAAGAGAGTTTAAATGAAGTCGTGGTAACGGCTCTTGGAATCTCGCGCGACGAAAAATCACTTGGGTATTCTGTTGGAAAAGTAGATGGCAAGGAGTTTAGCCGGGTTTCTCAGGAAAACGTCCTGAATGCAATGGCCGGAAAAGTGGCTGGTGTTACAATCAGTTCAACCGGCGGTACGGGTTCTTCGATAAGTATGGTTATTCGCGGAGCTAAATCCTTAAGCAATGACAATCAGCCATTGTTTGTAGTGGACGGTGTGCCGATTGCCAATACACTAAATAATGTAAGTGCAATAGGAACAGACAACAAAGTGGATTATGGAAATGCACTTTCCAGCATTAATCCCGATGATATTGAAAATGTTTCGATTCTGAAAGGGCCAAGTGCAGCGGCTTTGTACGGTTCACGGGCGGGTAATGGTGTTGTGCTGATTACGACCAAAAGTGGTTCCAAGTCTAAAAAAATGACGGTTTCCATTACTTCCAATACTGTTTTTGATAAACCTTACAAATATCTCAAATGGCAGACTGAATTTGGTTCCGGGCAATATTCGGCTATTCCAACTTCCATTACTAACAATCCTTATAGTAATCCTTTTGGCAAACTGGTGGATGAAAGTATCACTGCGACTTACGGTGCTCAGCTGGACAAAGGCTACGAAGCGGTACAATGGAACAGCCCGATTGGCGCCGACGGAAAACAAATCGCAATGCCTTTAATTTCTCATAAAGACAATGTGAAGAATTTCGTTCAAACCGGAATCACTACCAGCAATGGTATTTCTATTTCTAATAACACGGACATTGTTACTTATCGGTTATCGTATTCCAATATGAGCAACCGCGGTATTATTCCCAACTCAGATCTTTTCAGAAATACCTTGAGTTTAAATACTTCCGTGAAAGTGAGCCAGAAAGTGAAGATTAGCAGTAATCTTGATTTCAGTCGGAATAATTCCAATAACCGTCCATCAGGAAACAGAGGAACCAATCCGCTGCAATGGGCTTATGGTGTTTCTCCGCATACCGACATTCGCGATTTAAAAGATTACTGGCTTCCCGGTCAGGAAGGTTTGCAGCAACGTTCACAGTCAAAGGGAAATTTTAACAATCCATATTTTCTTGCAAATGAAGTGAACAATAGTTTTGTAAGAGACAGGGTTTTTGGAAATGTAAAAGCAGACTGGCAAATCACTTCTGATCTAAGCATTTTCGGGCGTTATGCACTGGATACTTATCAGGAAAAACGTGAAACAAGAATTGCAAACAGCTACACAGCTGAGCCCAATGGTGCTTACGGAATTATTAATCTTGCATCATTTGAAAGCAATGCTGACTTCCTGGCAACCTATCATAAAAACCTGAAAGCTTTCGAATTGTCTGTTTCTGTTGGTGGAAACAGCCGTTATCAGACAGGATCAAATGTCTCCAATTCTTCGATTGATAAAACGGGGCTGATCGTTCCGGGTGTTTTTACTATTCAGAATATCCTGCCCGCCAACTTAAATTATTCAAGCAGTTCTTTAAAAAAGCAGGTTTACAGTGCGTACGCTTTGGCCAATTTAAGTTTCAAGGATATGATTTATCTGGATGTTACCGCCCGTAACGACTGGACAAGTACTTTGCCGGCTGCTAACAGATCCTATTTTTACCCATCGGCATCATTAAGTCTTTTGATTAATGAAATGATTCCAATGCCAGCTGAAATAAGTTTGTTTAAAATCAGAGGAGGAGCCGCACAGGTTGGAAATGATGCCAGTCCTTATCAGCTGCTAAGTACTCTGAATAATGCAGGAACCTGGAACGGAATACCAAGATTGTCTTTGTCTTCCAACCTGATGAACCAAAATTTAAAACCTGAAATTTCAACTTCCTACGAAGCAGGTGCAGATTTGAATTTATTCCATAACAGGTTGCGGTTAGGTGCTACTTATTATATGGCCGAAAATAAAAACCAGATTTTAAGTACAAAAGTACCTTCAACATCAGGCTACACAACAAAGAGCATCAATGCCGGACTTTTAAGAAGCAAAGGAATTGAATTAACTGCCGGAGGGACACCAATTGATAGAAACGGCTGGAGACTGGATGTAAATGCAAACCTGACTAGAAACCGCACGAAAATTGTCAGTCTAGCCGATGATTTGCCTTATTACACACTTTGGACAGACGCAAAAGGCGGTGCATGGACTTACGTTGGCGATGAAATTGGTGATATTTATGATGCTGCAATTGTTACCGTTACCGATAAATCGTCCCCTTATTTTGGCTATCCTCTTTTGGATAATACCGGTAAATGGCAGTCTGTTGATGCGATTAATACAAAGAATAAGATTGGTAATTTCAACCCTAAATTTATCCTTGGCGGTCAGGTTTCACTTTCTTACAAAGGTTTTAGTTTGAATATGACATTCGACTGGCGTAATGGCGGAGATTTTGTTTCTCAAACCTACCGTTATGGCGAAGAAGATGGTCATTCACAATTATTCTATGACAAACTTATTAATCCGAATGGACTTACGGGTGATGCATTGCGCAATCATTTAATAGAAAATCAGGAAACACAGATCAAGATTAATGGAAATAACTTTCCTCTCGTAGGCGGTCCTGTTCCTGATTACGGAAGTTTTCCTGTGAAGTATAGCGGCATTCCTCTTCCTCATGGCGGCGTGTTTGTACCAGGTGTTATTGCAACAGGTTATGAAAACGGAGTTCCAAAAGGATACACGGAAAATCTGGGTGGTGCAGGAACACAATATCTGCCACTTGCCGGTGCTACAACCTGGTCATTTACCAGGCCGTTTACGTATGATGCTTCTTTTGTGAAATTGAGAGAAATATCTTTTGGCTATGATCTGCCTTCAAATTTTATCAAAAAAATTGGTATGCAAAGTGCTAATTTCTCGGTTTACAGCAGGAATATTATCCTTTGGACAGCCGCCAAAATCAACATTGATCCGGAAACTGCATTCCAGGTAGAAGCCAGTACGCAGGGTGGTGGTTCCCAATTTAAACAAGGTATAGAAAGGTATAATGTTACACCCTGGGCCATTCCGGTTGGTTTCAAACTTGGTTTAACTTTTTAATCACCGTTCAAATCGATTCATAATGAAGACTATAAATATCAAAACAATTGTACTGATTGTGATGTCAGTATTTCTTGCCTCTTCCTGCAAAGATTTAACAGAAGTAAACAAGAACCCCAACGGTGTGGATCCGACAACGGCCAATCCAAATCTTATACTTTCCACAGTGCTTACTGAAACGGGAAGAAATTTTGTCGCCTTAAATTACGACCAGATTATTGCCGGTATAATTCAGCATACGCAAAAAGACGGATGGAGTGCTGAACATAACGATTATGATTGGGGACAAAATAATAGCTGGAGTGGCTGGTATAGCATACTCACTAACAATCAATATGTATACGACCGTGCAGTCGAAATGAATTTTCCATTGCACCAAGGTGTAACGCTTGTCATGAAATCCATGGTATTCGGATTGGTTACAGACCTTTGGGGCAATGCTCCATATTCTCATGCCTTAAAAGCAGCTGATGGCGGAAGCGAAAATATTTTCCCTGTTTTTGATAGTCAGGAAGATATTTATGCCGGAATTATAGCTGATCTTGAAAAGGCAAATACATTATTGTCTAAAACAAAAGTAGAATACAATAGCACCATCGACATTCCGGATGTGTATTATGCCGGCGATCCTGCGAAATGGAGAAAACTGGCAAATTCACTGATGCTGCGTTATTACATGCGTATTTCAGATAAAAAGCCAGAAGTTGCCAAAGCCGGAATTGAGAAAATTGTAGCCAATCCGACTTTGTACCCAATCATGAATGTAGCAGCTGACGATGCTACAATGGGTTTTGCAGGAAACAGCAGTAACGATTCATGGCCTGCCAATACACGGGACGATGCCAGTGAAAGCAATTACAGAAGGATTAAAATGTGCAACACTTTGGTAAAAGCCATGTTGGATATCAATGATCCCAGGCTTAGTGTTTGGGCAAATAAAGTAAAAATTCCATTGGTAGTTGATCCAAGTCAGCCTGCTAAAACAGACAAAATTGTTGATGGGAAACGAATTTTATCACCTGACAAAGTAGCTGGAATACCTGTTGACACAGATCCGAATTATGTGGGGTTACCAGTGTCATTACTGGCCGGAGCAAGTTACAATATGAGCCCAACGGCCGCTCAGGGAGCAGACAACCCGCATGTTTCATGGCTGAATAACATATACAAAGCGCCAAAAGGAGATTTGTTGAAAGCAAGATTAATGTCATCAGCAGAAGTTCATTTTATCCTGGCAGAAGCTGCACAAAAAGGCTGGGCGGCAGGAAGTGCTGAAACTCATTATAAAGCTGCTATTCAGGCATCGTTTACTGTGTGGGGTTTAGCAACTTCTTATGCTGCTTACATGGCTCAGCCAAAAGTTGCTTTTAACAATACCCAAAAACAAATCATTGAACAAAAATGGATTGCCAGCTGGACAGCCGGAAGTGAAGCATGGTTTGATTACAGAAGAACTGGTTTTCCGGAATTAAAAACGGGTCCGCAGGCAAAAAGAGAAGTACTTCCTGTAAGATTTTATTATATGCTGGACGAGCGGAACCTGAATAAAGATAATGCTACCAATGCCATTGATAAACTGGAAATGACTACCTATTCGGCGGCAGATGGCAAAAATAGCGCATGGTCCAAGCCCTGGGTAATTCAGGGAGGGAAAAAGCCTTGGTAGGGGAAGAAGGGTTAAAAGGTTAACGGTTAAAACGGAAACGACAGTATTAATGATAGTTTGAATAAGCTAAAATATATGTCAGGCTGAGCGGAGTCGAAGCCCGGGCGGCCATGTTAGAATTATAAATAATTGATTAATAATAACTTACACTATCTCCCGGGCTTCGACTCCGCTCAGCCTGACAGCATTTTAGCAAATTTAAACACCGTCAAACAGAGGGCAGCCTAAATTCTGCCTTCTGTATTAAGCTAACAATTCCACACCAATGAATAAGAGAATTTATATCCTCTTCTATTTAATTTTTCAGTTTGCTTTTACTGGTTTTGCGCAGAGCTTTAAAGCTGGTGCTGCGGTAAGGATTATTACGCCTGATCCGTTGCTGCCGGTTTCCGGTGGAATTGGTACGCCTAAAAAAGCGACGGAGAAAAATGGAGATTTGTCTGTACGGGCATTGGTTTTTGAAAATGGTGGGACGAGAGTTGCTATTGTCAATGTAGATAATCTTGGTTGGCCGGCTGCTTTGGGAAATAAATCACGGGCTTTGATTAAAGGAATTGCTCCTGAGAATATTCTGATTGGTGCTACACATACGCATAGCGGACCGGACGCTTATGGTTTTCCCAATGAAAAGGGAGAAAATTTTGCAGATCTTAAATATCTGGACTGGTGTGTAAAACAAATTGCTGATGCAGTAAATGAAGCGGTGAAAAATCTGGAGCCTGCTTCTTTAAAAATTGCAGTGGGCGAGGCAAAAGGAAAAATTGCCTACAATTATTATGCTGACCAACTTTATGATCCACGTTGCGGAGTGATTCAGGCCATTGCAACAGAAGGTGCTAAAAAAGGAAAAGCAATTGTTACTTTGGTTAACTATGCAATTCATCCTGAGGTAATTGGTTCAGGGAGAGGAATTTTAAGTCCGGATCTTTGCGGGCCATTGTATGATCGTATTGAAGCAAAAAGCGGTGGAATAGCTTTGTTTATGAATGGTGCACAAGGCGGAATGGTAACTGCTGACAATCGACGGGATAATAAAGAAGAAGCAAATAATTGGGAAGAATGTAAACGGATCGGCGAGTTATTGGCCGACGAAGCATTACGAATTTTAGAAAGCGCTGTTGTTCAAAACAATCCTTCTCTTTATTGTACTTCCAGCAAAATTGAGTTTCCGGTAGATTCAGAAATCATGCGTTATATTCTTAAAAATTCTCCAATTAAAAATGAAATGGCAGGAGAGAATAAAATTATGACGCAAATGAATCTTCTGAACATCGGATCAGCCCAAATCCTGACTATTCCAGGTGAAGCTTTACCGAATATTGGTTTTTATTTAAAACGTAAAATGAACACTAAACAGCCATTTCTTTTTGGGCTTACAAACGATGCATTCGGTTATATTTTAACCAAAGTTGACTTTAATAGTTTTAAAAGATATGATTATGTAAGCCGTACCAGTCTGGGAGAAATGACTGGTGAAATTTATATTGAGCAGGCTTTGAAATTGATCGCTGCAAGTCCGCGGCCGGACTGATTCCTTCCTGTCTGCACGTTTTTCTGTTCCGGTCTGCACGTCCTTCCGGGCTGAACGGTTGGTCGGTCTCCGTTCAGCCCGGAAGGACGTGCAGACCGGAACTAAACGTGCAACGACGAAAATTAAAAAATTAAAATAAATCTTAAAATCCTTACCACATGTTTAAAAAAATTATCTGTTTCGTAACCTGCACATTTTTAGTGCAGTTATCTTTTATTTTTAAAGTAAACGCACAAAAGACAATTACACCTGAAACAGCCCTTCAAAGCTACCTCGACAATGGTGACAGATCAATGAAATGGGAATTGAAAGATACTTTTACCAAAGATAACCTAACATTTTACAGCATTTTATTAACCTCACAAAAATGGAGGGAATTTACCTGGACTCACCAGATGACCATTATTGTACCCAAAGAAAATAAGTTTGACGGTGCACTTTTGTTCATCACCGGCGGGTCAAATAAAAATGAATTACCCAATTGGAGTAATATTAAAGAAGACAAATTATTAGCATCATTGGGAGGCGTAGCTTTGTCTAACAATGCAATTGTTACTTTACTAAAACAAACTCCGAATCAGCCGTTTTTCAATGATCTCACAGAAGATGCATTGATCTCTTATACTTTACATAATTTCAAAAAAGACAAAGATTATAGCTGGCCGTTACTTTTTCCAATGGTAAAAAGTGCAGTCCGTGCCATGGATGTTGTGCAGGAATTTTCCAAACAAAAACTGAATCACGATGTAAAACGGTTTGTAGTGACAGGAGCTTCCAAAAGAGGCTGGACAACATGGCTTACGGGTGCAAGTGATAAACGTGTGGTGGCGATTGCACCGATGGTTATTGACATTTTAAATATGCCCGTAAGTCTTGATTATCAGATCAAATCATGGGGCGATTATAGTGTGCAGATTGAAGATTACGTGAAATTAGGCATACCGCAAAATGGCGGAACACCGGACGGAGCTGCGATCACAACTATGATTGATCCCTATTCGTATCGTGCCAAACTGACGATGCCAAAAATGATTTTTATGGGTACAAATGATGAATACTGGGTAGTAGATAATATCAAAAATTACCTGAAAGATATTCCGGGAAACAACATGCTTCATTACGTACCGAACGCCGGTCATGATTTGGGCGGAGGAAAACAGGCGATGGAAGCATTGAGCTCTTTTTATGGTTCAACATTAAATAAAACGCCTTATACCGTTTGCAACTGGAAACAATCGGTGGATAAAGATGGTATAAATCTGGATATAACTGCCACATCAGATGCTTTGGTAGATGTGATTTTATGGTCGGCCAATTCGCAGGACCAGGATATGCGGAATGATAAATGGACAAGTAAAAGTCTGGGTATCAAAAATAAATCGAAATTTAAAGTAACTGAAGCATTCCCCGAAAGTGGCTTCCGCGCATTCTATGTTGATTTGAAATACAAAAATCCACAGGGAGAAACTTATACAGAAAGCACGAGGGTGTTTTTAACGAATAATAAGGTGGTTTTATAGGGAGAAGTTAAGGAGTAAGTGTTAAAATTAAGAGTTAAGAATAATCTAGCTTTGGCCAAATGCCCGAAGGGCTCAAATATACCAGCCCAGGGTGTAAGCCCTGGGTTACTGGGTGTTGTGTATTGGGTACTAGGTTCCAAATTCCGGGTTTTAGAATAACACAAATCCCATCAGCCCTGAAAGGGCGCGATATAAATTCGACTTACTAATTCCTTTATTGATTGTTCGTATAACCATTTAACGTGTTTTTTGCATGTGGCCAAATTATTTATAAATTGAAATTCTAATTATATCCTAAACCGCATAATTACCATTCAATGTTAAAAAAAATTATCCTTTCCATTTCTTTTGCAAGTATTGCATTCGTCACACTGGCGCAAGTATCCGGAAAACAAAACTATGTAAATAGTCGTTTGCCGCTCCGTACGAATACTTATATGGAATTGCCTTTGGGCGCCATCAAACCGCAAGGCTGGCTGAAAGAAATGCTTATTCGTCAAAAAAACGGAGCAACAGGAAATCTGGATAAACTTTATCCATTGGTAATGAATCAGCGGAACGGATGGCTTGGCGGAGATGGTGATCAATGGGAGCGTGGGCCATACTGGGTAGACGGACTTTTGCCGCTGGCTTATATTTTGGATGACAAAGAATTGATTGCCAAGACAAAACCCTGGATCGAATGGGCCATTAACAGTCAACAAGCGGATGGCTATTTCGGGCCGTCGAAAGACTATCCCGGGGAGCCAGGTTTACAGCGAGATAATAGCCGCGATTGGTGGCCGAAAATGGTGATGCTTAAAATCCTGAAACAGTATTATTCTGCGACCGGTGATAAAAGGGTTATCAGTTTGATGACAAATTATTTTAAATATCAACTGAAAGAACTTCCTCAAAAGCCACTAGATAACTGGACTTATTGGGCCAAATTTCGTGGGGGAGATAACCTGATGATCGTTTACTGGCTGTATAATATTACAGGGGATGAATTTTTACTGGATTTGGGCGATCTGCTTCATAAACAGACTTACGACTATACCAATGCTTTTTTAAATACAGATTTGCTTTCAAAAGAAGGAAGTATTCATTGCGTAAATCTGGCGCAGGGTATGAAGGAACCTGTTATTTATTACCAGCATCATCCGGAACAAAAATATCTGGACGCTACCAAAAAAGGTTTTCAGGATATAAGAAAATACAATGGATTAGCACACGGATTATATGGCGCTGATGAGGCTTTACATGGCAACAATCCAACGCAGGGATCTGAATTGTGCAGTGCTGTGGAAATGATGTTTTCCCTCGAAAGCATACTTGAAATTACCGGTGAAGCAAATTATGCAGACCGGATTGAGAAAATTGCTTTCAATGCACTGCCTTCACAAGTAACAGATGATTACATGGCAAGGCAGTATTTTCAGCAGGCAAATCAGGTGATGGCAACGCGGCAGGTCAGGAACTTTGCTGATAACCATGGCGGAACGGATCTTTGTTATGGCTTGCTTTCCGGCTATCCATGCTGTACTTCCAACATGCATCAGGGCTGGCCTAAATTTACTCAAAACCTTTGGTATGCAACTGCTGATAAAGGTTTGGCAGCTCTGGTTTATTCTCCAAGTGAAGTAAAAGCACTGGTTGCAGATGGTACAGAAGTTTCTTTTAAAGAAGAAACCAATTATCCTTTTGAAGAAAATATCAGGTTTACTTTGAGCATGAATGAAAAAACAAAACAAGTTTCTTTCCCTTTTCATGTGCGTATACCTGCGTGGTGCAAACAAGCGACCATCAATATTAATGGTAAAATGTTGCAAAAAGCAGACAGTAACCAGATCGTAAAAATTAACCGCGCCTGGAAATCAGGTGATGTGGTTGAACTGGTACTTCCAATGCATATTTTTAAAGATAAATGGTATGAAAATTCCATGTCTGTGGAACGCGGCCCGATTACGTATGCTTTAAAAATCGGTCAGGAATTTAAGAAAGTTATCAATGATAAAGATCCCGTTGATTATGGAGATTCTTATGTTGAAGTGCGTCCGACAACACCCTGGAATTTTGGTTTATTCGATATGGCTGAGAACAAAATGGGTGAATTTTACAAAGTTGAAAAAACAGGAAAGGCCACTAATTATCCCTGGAATCTTGAAAATGCACCAATAATATTGAAGACAAAAGCTAAACGTATTCCGTCCTGGCGGTTATATAATGAAATGGCCGGGCCAATTCCCTACAGTTCAATTTATGGAATGGAAATAAATAAAGAAGAGGAAGAAGTCATTTTGGTTCCTTATGGCTGCACGAAATTACGCGTCTCACAATTTCCTGTTATTGGGAAAAAATAGCAATCAAAAATGAAATTTTCTAAACACAGTTTTTATTATTTATTTTTATTAACAACAATTTTATCATGCAAAAAACCGGGTACAAAAAATGACTCAACAGTAAAAAGTGTAATAGATAATGCAGTTACAAAGCTTTATGACAAACTGACTCCTGCGCAGTTAGATACCATTTCTGAACCGTTTATTTTAAACTTTTTTAGTCCGGAAGACAAAGAAGTGCTGTCCACCAAATTCTGGACTTTTGATGCCAATGTGCCTGTGACTGTTTCACTGATGCACGATACTGCTCAAAAATCAGTTCCTTTTTGGGTGGAAAAAACCGGCTTCAAAAAAACCGAAATGCTGGTAAAAAATGAGCATCAAACTTATGAAGTCTGGCAAAAGAATTTTGACAAGGGACATATCGGGCTGGGGATTAACGGCTTTGATAAACATCGTCCGGATTACTTTATCAGTGTGGCGCCAACTAATCCAAAAGATAAGCTGGAAATTAAAAACGTATATCCGGCCGCGTATGGTTTGGATACGATGAAAACCGGTACTTTCACTTATCACGATTGGGACAGTCTAATACTTACGGAAGTGCCTGAGGATCTGGTAGGACAAATATTGTTTACAACTGTGAGAGGAAGAGCAAGAGAAGCACATTTAATTGGCTCATTCAGAAAAACAGCAACGCCTTCCAATAATCAGCCGGACCAGATTATGCTGACATGGAGCGGAGATCCAAAAACAACAATGGATATACAATGGAGGACAAATACTTCCGTTGAAAATGGATTAGTAAAGTATTGGAAATCAGGATCAAAAGATACAATGACTACAAATGCTTCCGCTTATAAAATGGAAGATAGATTACTGCAAAATGATCGTTTTGTACAAAGATTTACGGGCAATCTGACCAATCTAAAACCCGGAGCGACATACAATTATAAGGTCGGAACACAATCAGGGAACTGGTCTGATACAGCTAATTTTAAAACGGAATCTGGCGAAAAAGAAGGGTTTTCATTCATTTGGTTTGGTGATACGCATCATTCAAAAATATGGGGCGACATGGCGCAAAAGGCTTTTCAAAAATATCCGGATGCTGCATTTTATTCTATCGCAGGAGATTTGGTAAGTACGGGATTGCATCGCAATGAATGGGATGAATTATGGAGTTATCCGGGAAAAGTATTTAACTACAAACCATTGATGCCAGTGCCGGGAAATCATGACAGTCAGGATGGTTTGGGAGCGGGTATGTATCAGGAAATGTTCAGTTTGCCAAAAAACGGTCCGAAAAATTTGCCGGAAGAAATGACTTATTCATTCAATTATCAGGATGCTTTATTTCTGATGATTGATTGTACATTGCCGGTTTCTGCACAAACAGGCTGGATTGAAACACAGCTTAAGAATTCAAAAGCCAGATGGAAATTTGTCATGTTTCATTTTCCACCTTATAATTTCGTAGAACCGTATGATGATATTCGTAAAGAATGGTGCAGTTTGTTTGACAAATATCATGTAGATATGGTCATGAACGGACACATGCATTATTACCTGAGAACAAAACCGATGTTCAATGGCAAAGCAGTTTCTAGTTCGGCAAACGGAACAATCTACACCATGTCAATCAGTATTCCGGGTAAACAGGAAGAATGGCCAGCCGAAGATTATGCGGTAATACGTTATCCTGATGGACCTTTATATCAGCACATTAGTATTGTTGGTAACAAATTAGTTTATAAATGTCTGGATCCGGAAGGGAAAGTAAGGGATGAGTTGGTGATTGAGAAGTGAAGGGATCACCAGACAAAAGGAATCAACCCTTTCACCTTTTTCCTATATTCCAGATATTCTTCTCCAAACTGTTCAATTAAAGCTTTTTCCTCAATATTGATCCTCATTTTGAACACAATTAATACAGCAACTACAACTAGTATTAAACTGACCCAGTTATTCAGAGAAATGCCATAACCAATGAAAGACAGCAGGGAAGCAAAATAGGAGGGATGTCTTAAATATTTGTAAAGTCCATCTTGTTTAAGTCGATGATCTTCCCGGATCGTAACATCCACCGTGAAAAACCGGCCGAGCCCAACAATTGCAGCAAGACGTAAAAGAATACCAATATAAATAATAGCCAGTCCAACATATTTAATGACAGGATTTACAGCAATTGGAAAGTAAAAATTCATCGAAATAACAGTAGCCAGAGTAATGGCAGCCACAACTGTTATCCAGATAATTGCCAGTGAATTTTTATCAGCATTTTGTTTATCTGTACCTTTCGAACGAAGCATCCTATTCAAAATTATTTCTGAAAGAAGCCAGATAATGTAGGTAATAAGGAATATAAGGGTCATAGGTTTGTAATTGTTATGATCGAAATTTTATTGTTCAGTTTATGATGTAATTCTCTTAAAATCAATTATTCCCTTATTCATGTTTACCTACTTTGGTCCTGAAAAAGCCATTTGCACAAAGCTCCGTTTGCCGGCCTTCATTTATTTCCAGAATGTGAAAATTTATGTTCCCATATAAGCTGTCACCCAGCTTGTATTGTGATTTATCTAATGTTAAAGTTTGCCCGATTAATTGATAAACATGTTCTTTTTTCTTGTCTTCTTCTAAATCGGTGTAATAATAAGGCTCGGTATAGAATTTGCCATTTTTATAATTAATAATAAACCCGTCTCCTCCTAATCCCGAACCTAAACCGATATTTATGGTAAGTATTTCAGGATTAAAATAGTAACTCCTGCAATTGTAATGTTTAGATGATTGAAGAGGATTTGCCCCGTCATATTCCTTTGTAAATATAACGTCGCTGGTTCGTCGCATGGAAGTGTCATGTTCGTAAACAGCCAGTATTTCTTTTTGGGTATTCAATTTTTGGTAAATTGAATTGCTGGAAATTTTGCTGTCAAAATCAGCATTGCCCCAAACGATTGTTTTTTCCTTTTTACATGAGCAGAAGAATAAGAATATAATAAGGAATAAAGAGGGCTTCATGAAGTAACTTTTAAAAACAGATAAACCGGATTGTGAAAATAGCAAAATTAATCAGCAAGCAAATAATGTACACGGTTGATTAATTTTAATCTGTTTCCGGCTATCTGCTTTTTAGTTATAATTCCATTACCATAATCTTTTCAGTTCGTTTTAATACCATCATTTGTGAAGGTGCGGATTTGTCTTCAAAACCTAGTTTGTAATAAAGTTTATGTGCTTCCGGCATGCGCATGGTGGTTTGCAGCCACAGTTCTTTTGCTGCATTTTCCTTACAGCGCGTAATACAGCGTTCAATTAGTTTAGTTGCAATGCCCAGTTTTCTTGCTTCTTTGTCAATGATCAGTTTTGCAAATTCAAATGTATTTTCGTCCAGTCGTTTCAGGGCCACACAACCAACTACTTTATCATTATACACGGCGTAAAATACAAATCCGCCTTTAAGTAAATATGCCTGATCAGGATTATGTAACGTGTATTTATCTTCCTCTTCCAACGTTCCGTTCAATACTTCAAGTAACCAGTTTCCAGCCAGTTCATAAAAATATTTTTTTAAAGAAGGTTTATAATCAAGAATCTGAACCTGTTGTAACTCATCTGCTATTTTTAATTTTTCATTGATCGGGGTTTTTGAGAGTTCTTTTTCAATGCGGCTGATCATGCTCAAGAAATCGGGGTGGCCTACATCCAGTACATGTTTTAATGTATCTCCAAACGGCAGCCATATTTTTTCAAGTTCTGGCAAAAGTTCTTTTCCTTTTGCTGAAAGAGAAATGTGCTTGGAGCGTTTGTCGGTAGGATGTTCCTGAATATTTACAAGACCCGAGGTTTCAAGTTCCCGCACTACATTTTTTATGGTAATATGTGAAAAACCAATTTCATCGGCCAGTGCTAACACCGTTTTTGGTTCATCATTTGTAGCCAAAATATAAAATACAGAAAACCAGCTTGCTTTGAAATTAATATTGCTGTCTTTGTAAATTTTATCGCCATCAACGTATAATTTCTCGCTGATGCGTCTGAACCTTGTTGCACCTGCAAGATATCCTAGTTTTGCTATGTTATCTGTCATGGTTGTATATATGAAAGTACTTTCATAAAAGTATAAAACGTCTTTCATATATACAATATATATTGCTTTTTATCATGAGATATTTACAAAATCTCAGTAATCCCTGCCAGAATCACAATCCAGATTTTATCCATTTTTATAGATTCCTGTCCGGCTGCTATCAATACAGATGAACTAAAAATGGCAGATATGGAAATCCATATTAGAATATGAGCTAGTTTGAAGTCCCAGTCATTCCATTTTTTTCTTTTTTCTATTAGTATATTCAGTCCGCTTTTTAACGGTTTTATTGAATTGAAATTTTTATTTTTCATTTGGCTGGCTATAAGATATGTAATCAGCACGATTACATATCAGGTAATATATTCGCAAAGAAAAACAAATTTTATAGTATTGTTTTTACCGGTTAATCAGTTTGTAATGAATTGTTATTT
>Ga0247739_10000316_pt1 | contig 16879 bp, 12 predicted proteins | sample UWRJL058202B2_FD_180943 | JGI IMG/M metagenome (GOLD analysis project Ga0247739, IMG submission 180943) | Plant litter microbial communities from Arlington Agricultural Research Station in Wisconsin, United States - UWRJ-L058-202B-2 | ecosystem: Environmental > Terrestrial > Plant litter >...
AGTAATAGATAATAAATTAACGGTTCCTGTTAAATAAAATAATACACCAAAACCTGAAAAAGCAACCATAGCTCCAGATAAAGTTCATAACACTAAATATTCAATTGTTTTTTCTGCTTTTTTTGAATAACTTAAAGAATAAGCAAAAAAAATAGATGGAAAAAAAATAAATTCAAAAAAAATAAACATTACAATAAAATGAGTAGTTGATACCATATTAATAGTACAAAAAAAAAAAATTAATAAAAAAAACATTAAAAATTTATTTTTAAATAAATACCGTTCACTTAAAAATCATCAACTAAAAAAAGTTATTAATAATACAAGTAAAATTAGAGTATCACCAAAATACTGCTGATAATCAACTGTATATATCTGTAAAGTTATAAATTCATCACGCAGTATTGTAGTATTAAAAGTTTTAAACAAAAAAATTAATAAAAAAATTAAGGTTATATAAGTTAATATAACTGCAAGTTGATTTATTAAGTTTAAATCTAAAAATGATCTAAAGCTAACTAAAAGCATAAAAAAAACTAGTACAAATATAAAAATTAGTAAAATACTTGTGTTTAAAAATTCTGATAAACAATAGTATGAACTTAATTCGTATAAACGTAAACACATCTGTTATGAAAATAGTAAAAAACTTAGAACAATAAGTAAAAAAATACTTAATGCGGAAAATGCAAATTCTTCAGAATAAGAATCAACTCAAGCTACACAAATATATAAATAATCTTTTACTCTAAGAAAAATAAATTCAACGTAATATTTTTCTATAAATAAATTATAAAAAAAAAATTGTAATGTTAAAAATTTTAACGTTATTTTTTTAAAAAAAAAATCTAGTAAAAAACCACTTTTTAAAGTTCGATAGTAAAAGTTATTTATAAATAATGTAAGCATAAAATTATTTGTTAATAAAAGTTGTGCGAAAAAAAAAACTTAAAAAAAAAACTGAAAAACAAATAAAAACCCCTCATCACATTCAACTATGATAAATTGTTAAATTATAAACAAAATAATGTACTCCAAAAATAATAATAATATTTATATATAAAGCAAAATAAAAAATAACTCTTGCTAATTGTCGATTTCTAGCATATCTTAATTTATTAAAAATACGAACTTTTCTTAAAAACATAGCTAATGCCATTATGCTCATAGCTGGAATCGAACCAACACCCCGGAGGATACAATTTTAAGTCATACGCGTCTACCAGTTCCGCCATACGAGCCTAGCTGCATTCAGGAATCGAACCTGATGAGTCTCGGGGAATGAGCCCAGACCGGACCTCCTTGCAGCTTTTTGGAGTAAATTAAAGACTATTACTTTTTTTGTATAAGTTTCAACTTATTTTTTTTACTAAAATTCTGCTTTTTTTCGATCGTCTCTACTTTTTCTCTGTTGAATTTTATAAAAATATTTACTAAAATAGTTTTCTTCAATATTTTTTATGCTTAATACTAGTATTACAAGGGTTTAAGCTCTTAACTAATAAATGCTAAGCATTATTTAGGTTTTAGGCATCCTTCTAATGCAGTTTTTTAGTTAGTAAAATTATTTGGGGTGGGTCGGATTCGAACCAACGACGGTTGCCCAACAGATTTACAGTCTGCCGCTTTAACCACTCAGCCACCACCCCTCTTTTTGTTTTTTACACTAACATATTTAGGCTTTCAGTGTATTTAGCGCCGACAATCTCTTGTTTTTTACTAAAATACTTTAATCGGAGTGCTCTGCTCCACACCTATTTAAAAAAAAAGTTACTAAATTCCCACATACTATGTGGTTATATTAACAAGCGTAGCTTTTAAACATACGAATTTAATCGTAATTCATTACAATTGGCTTGTTGTCCTAGGTCCTCTCGTACTGAAGTAAACCTAACTTTCTTTTTATTAAATACAGTAGATAGGGACCAAACTGTCTCACAACGTTTTAAACCCAGCTCACGTACCATTTTATTCGACGAACAGTCGAACCCTTGGCAGCGGATGCTCCACCAGGATATGATGAGCCGACATCGAGGTGCCAAACAATCTCTTCGATAGGAACTCTAAGAAATTATCAGCCTGTTATCCCTAGCGTACCTTTTATTCGTTGAGCGATTTTTTCTGCTAAAAAAAAAATCGGGTCATTATGACAGACTTACGTCCTTAGTTTACTTGTAGGTAAACTAATCTAACCAAAGTATATCATTCAGCATTCGCTGCTTATTTGCATAACTTTGATCAATATTCACCTCCGCTACTTTTTAGGAGGTTGCCGCCCCAGCCAAACTGTCTCTCAAACAGTATTAAAAATTTGTATATTTTAAATATTTAAAAAAATTTAAAAAGTAGTTTTTCATTTATATTATATTACTACATCCCTATATTTTAAATTTAATTAAATAACTATTAAATTACAGTAAAGGTGCATAGGGTCTCTCCGTCTAGCTGTATTTTAACGCATCTTCACGTCTAATTCAAGTTCATAGAGATAATATTAGAGACAGCGGGGCAGTCGTTACACCATTCGTGCAGGACGGAACTTACCCGTCAAGGGATTTTGCTACCTTAGGACCGTCAGGGTTACGGCCGCCGTTTACCGGGACTTATAAATATACTATGTATACTTTTTTATCTTGCGGCACCGGGCAGGTGTCAGACTTTATACATCATATTTCTATTTAGCAAAGTCTTATGTTTTTAATAAACAGTCGCTACCCCCTCTTTAATCATGCTCTTTAAGCAGCTTTCTTTATCCCGAAGTTACAGAAATATTTTGCCGAGTTCCTTTAATATTATTCACTCTTTTGCTTTTATTTACTCAATTAATTGACCTGTGTTGGTATTTGTACGGTTTAGTTTACTTATTTTTCAAAATATAATAAAAAATTAATTAAAATATTTTTTTTAATTTTTTAAAATATTACTCAGTAAATTACATCATCTTTAACGTTAGTTTAAGATATAGTAACCGAATCTTGTGTAGTCAGATTATCTTTACTACAGAACCACGTCAATATTCAGCATATTTTTTTTTCAAAAATAGTCTATTACTCATGTTGGCATAGTTAAAAATTATTTCTTAAATATTTTTTTCAAAATATTTTCTACAAAATAAAAAACACTCCGCTACCACTTTACGTATATTGTTTCGGTATATAATTTTTTGGCTTTAATTTATAGGCTTACAGTGTTAAATAAATAATATTTTATGCTAATATTTGAACTGTTACGTTTTCTTTAAAGAATGGCTGTTTCCAAACCTACCTCTTTATTAGCAAACCGATAAACCTTTTTAAATAATTATATTTAACCACCTTAACATATATTCTGGGCTGTTTCCCTCTCGTCTCACAACCTTAGCGCTATGAGACTGTTTAATGTTTTATATTATCTAATTCAGACATTGGAAAAACCAGTTACAGTTTTAACAGAGAATTACCTAAATAATATTTTAAACATCACTCTACTTAAATAGATTTCGCGGAGAACCAGCTATCACTAAACTTGATAAGCCTTTCACCCCTAACGACAAATCATCCCAAAATTTTGCAACATTTACGGGTTCAGTCTACTACTTGTTCATCGTTAGCTCGTTTAGCTTCGGGTCTATAACATTAAACTAATATATTTTCACTACGCGTTAGCTTGCTTAATATTATAACTCGCCAACCCATTATACAAAAGGTACAATAACACAAACGCATTATTTGATTATTGCATTAAAATTCATTTTTTGCACGCTAGCAAATTATCCTTTCCCTCGCGGTACTTTTCTCTATCAAACCTAAATATTATAAGCAGTTATTTAACTTTTTCTTCAATCTTTAGATCTACTATTTTTTACAAATTTGTTTAATTTTAATGTAAATTACCACTTGTACATTGATAAAATAAATATAAATTATAAACAAACTTTTTTTCAACAGGATGTGGTTTTAATTTTTTTAATTGTAAACCTCACGCGTATAAATTTCATTGCATTATAGAATTTGTATGTTTTTGAAAAAATACATGATTGCGAGGTTTTGTACTTAAGCGTATAATAAAAAAAGCCCCTAATGTTTTTAAATAAGTTAAATTTTTTGTTGGTTTTAAAAATAAATGATTTTTAAATATTGGTTTATAAATTAATTTTAAAAGAGGTAAATACATATATTTTAGCCAGGAATCGAACCTGAGTTTACAGGGTGAAAACCTGTTGTCTTTACCACTAGACGACTAAAATTTTTTTTTAATTTATAAAAATACAAAAATTAAACTAATTAATAAATAAATTAATGTTATTTGAATCATTAAATTTGTTAAAATTTGAGAAATATTTTTTCAAATAGATGAAAAAGTTTTGATTTTTAAAATAGATGAGTTTACAAAAATAAAAGTTATAGTTGTAAAAGTAGTCGCAATATGACTAAATGCTTGTTTTAAAAAAAATAAATTTAAATTAAACTTAGTAGATGCAAAATTTAATACATTACCGTATAACTTAACAAAAAATTTCACTTTTTAATTAATAAATATATTTAAATGCAATTCTAAATTTTCTTATTTTTAATGCTTTTGAAGTTGGCCCATAAAGTTCTTTTCCCATAGTATTCATACGTTTTTTTAATAAAACTAAATTATTATTAGCAAAACAATAATGTACACCACCGGATTTTGTATATGTTTTTCGGGATCTAATAACTATTGCTCTTACTCTACGTTTTCGTCTTTTTAGTAATTTAGTTTTTGTAGAACGTAAAACAACTCGTAAAAATTTACCTATATCAGCATGTTTTCTAGTACTACATCTTCGAGTTTGTATTACTTTAACTAAAAAAACACCACTAGAATCGCTGGGGATACTAAAACTACCTTTTTGGAACATTTTTTTTTTTGAAATGTTCGAATTCGAACATTATAATAACTTTGAAGATATAAAGATTGTTTTCTTAATGTTAAAGTTTGTTGTGATCTTCCATAGCCAAATTGTTTTAAAAATTTAAATGTAAAAAACATACATATAAAAAATAAACTAAATAAACCTAATATTACACTTAAATGTATTGTAATAATGGGGTTAAAAAATAACACAAATAAATAAATTATTGCTAAATCATGAGCTATTATATCATTAACATATGGATAAATATTATTAAAAAAATAAAAAAAAGTAGCAAAACTTAAATCTATACTATAAAAATATAAACTTACAGTTAATATAATATGAAATCATATTATTTTAGTAGAAATATTATTTTGTTCTTTTTTAAATTTTGCAGTAATAAATAAAAAAATAAAAAAAATTGCAACAGAAAATTCTGTTACAAGCATCATTAATACTAATCCATCAAATGAACCAGTAAAACCTCAAATAGAAAATAAACAAATATTTAAAAGAAAATAATAAATTTTATATCTAAAAGATTCAGCAACAAATAAATTTCAAGTAGCAAAAGAAATAATTAAAGCTAAAAAAAAATCTGAAAAATCTATATATAATCATTGTATAAATAAATGTGAAAGTAGTTCTAATCATGAATTAATTTGAAACGTAAACATATTATTTTTATAAAACTCATGCACCAAAAATGGCTGTTACAAAAAAAGTTGAGGAACAAAATAAATGAAAATATTCCCCTAAATAAAATAATACAAAAAAAAATCCCCCATATTCAGTAGTATATCCAGCAATTAATTCAGATTCGGCTTCAGCTAAATCAAAAGGTATACGATTAACTTCTAATAATAATGTTACTCATACAATAGGAAGAACAGGTAACATTTGTAAAAAATGTCCCAAATATGTACTATTAAGAGAACCTAATACTACTAAACTAAAATTATTTCCAGCTAAAGCTAAAAAAATAAAAAATAAATTTAAAAGAATTTCTAAAGTAAAAGTCATAATAACTACACGAGAAGATGATAAAATAGCGTATTTATTGTTTGTAATATAACCAGCTAAAACTAAAAAATAAGAAAAAAAACCTGATAATACGCCAAGTCATAATAAATTATATTCAATTTCACAAATTGCTAAATTTGGGGCTCAAATTAAATTTGCTCAAAATAAATAAACACAAATTAATAGTACAGCTGGAACTAATAAAAATAAAGATCTATTAACTCGTGCAATAACTGTAATATGTTTAACAATTAATTTTACGGCATCAGCGATAAATTGTAATCTACCCCTATACCCAATATAATTAGGTCCAACACGTCGTTGTGTTAAAGCTAAAACTTTTCTTTCAATAAGTGTAACAGTAGCAATTAACATTGTAAAAATTAATAAAAGAATAACAAGTTTAACAAACATTGTTAACATAAGATAGGGTGTGCTAATAAATAAAAAAGCTTTAGCCATTTAAATTGCTTGAAGTTTTTTTTGAGCTGCATAATTTGGAACAAAAGAATAAGCTCTATTTGTTAAATAAATATTAATAATTTTACCTAAATAATAAGTACTTCTTTTATTAAATCGTGCAACTAAAGTATGTAAATAACTTAAAGATTTTTTTTCTAATTTTGAATCTAAAATCATAAAATAAAATGCTAAGACCCCCAACATAGTAATAAAATGACCTGCAGTGGCTACACTTTGTCAACCCATATAGATTGCAGGAAAATCATGTAAACGACGAGGTAATCCAGAAAAACTTACTCAAAATAAAGGTAAAAATGTAGCTCATTGACCTCCTGAATATAATAAAATATGAACATATCCAAAAGTTCTAGAATATTTAACTTGAAAAAAATTTGGAAAATAAAAATAAAATCCTACAAAAATTGAAGTTACAACTGCTCCAGAAAGCATTAAATGAAAATGTGCTACAACATATAAAGTATCGTGCATTGAAATATTTAAACTTACGTGAGATAATCACATACCAGTAAATCCAGCAACTAAAAAAAATAAAATAAAAGAAATTACAGAAATAAATACTAAATCATTTTTTAATGCTCCGTTAACTAAAGTAAATGTTCAATTTACTACTTTAATAGTTGCTGGCATTGAAATCATAATAGTGACTGTACTATATAAAGCACGGCTACGATGATCTAAACCAATTAAATACATATGATGTCCCCATACTAAAAAACCCATATAATTCATAATATAGATAGCTCAAACTAAATGATGTTTTGAAGCTACACGTCGAAAATTTACTGTTGGAATAACAGAATTTACAACACCAAATGCAGGTATTACTAATACATAAACTTCAGGATGTCCAAAAAATCAAAATAGATGATGAAAAAAAACGGGATCTCCACCATAAGCGAAATCAAAAAAAGATGTTTGTCAATGTCTATCAAAAGCTAACATAAGCATTGCAGAACCTAATACAGGAGTAATAACTGCTAAAGCACGTAACATTAATAAAATTGTAATTGAAATAAAAGGTAATAAAATTCGTCGATTTCTTAAACCAGGAATTGCAAGCGTTCTACGCGTAGCTAACAAGTTAACTAAAGAAATTGTAGTGCTAATACCAGCAAAATATACACCTAAAATTAACATATCTTGTACACCTACTCCTGTAAATTTTGTTTTTGATGAAAATGGTGTAATAAAAGTTCACCCTGCAACAGTTTGGGTAGAACTTGTACATTTAACAATATGTCTTTTTTGTCTTTTTAAAAGTTTAGCATTTGTTACTAAAAATCAAAATGCATCAGGAAATGCATATACATATTTTCATAAAAATAATTTTCATGATGTTGTATTGCTATAATTGAGAGTACCACCAAAAAAATAATTAAAATAATATTTAAAAAAATTTTCACGTTTAAACTCTTCAGAAGGTGTAAATAAATAATTTGTTGTTTCAACTCGAGGAATTTGATTAAATTCATCTTTTATTCAAAATTTTAAAAAATGATCCGCTTGTTTAGTAGAAAAATAATTTGCTGTTTTATCGTAACTTGTTCAACATAAAGTTCGTAAAAAACCAATTTTAGCGATTAATAAATAACCACAAGGTTGTATTCAAAAACCTAAACTATTTAATCGAGGAAAAGCAACATCTTTACTTCCAACATGATATGGTAATAAATAATTAGCAAATCCACCAAAAAAAATAGGTACAACCACAAAAAAAATCATAATTAAAGCATGTGCTGTAATAACTTGTAAATATTTTAAAGAATCACCTCCAAAAAAAGGACTACCTGGATAAGCCATTTCAATTCGAATTGCTGTTGCTAAAACTGCACCCGACATTCCTGTAACTAAACTAAAATAAAAATAATTTAAACCTAGTCGTTTATGATTAATAGTATAAAGATATTTTTTTATTAATTGTCTTGAAATAAAAAAAATTTCATAACACTGCTTAAATAATTCTTGTTGTTTTACAAGAGGGGTAATTTTTAGATGTCGAGCAAACACAAAATTAAAATTTCTTGTACAAAATTTAAAATTGTTATTTCATTAGAAGCACTAAAAAATCAATAATAAGCAGTTTCTCCAAATCTTTTTATTATTCATTTTAATCATTGCGCATTAAATAAAATATTTAAAAAAAATAAAATTAAAACATTTTGACTACTTAATCCTAATAATAAATAACTAATTTGTTTTTTTTCAAAACTTTTCATTACAACAAATAATCAGGATAAATAAATAAAAACAAAATGTCAATATTTTAAAATTAAAGCTATTAAAAAATATTGTTGTTTTGTTCTAATTCGAGGAACTTCAATTTCTAAACTTCAAACTAATTGTTCTGCGTCATAAACTCAATAATTTTCGTAGAAAGAAGTTAAAATATAGTATACTTGGTAATTTTCTAATAAATAAATATAAGTATATAGAAGTGTCATAATACCTAAATGTAAAATTTGTTGAGTACTTTTAAATGTAGGTAAAGCTAATAATAAATATAGTGTATAAAAAAAAATAAATAATAAAATTAAATATGATTGATAACTAGCTGTTAATGCAGGTAAAAATTGTTGGTTAAGATTACTTTCGTCATACATATAAATTGGTTCTTGAGAACTATTTAAATAATAATAAAAAAATAAACTAAACAAAAAACCTTCAATTACTCAAAAATATACATTTGTTCTTTTTCAAAATCTTTGTATTGCCGATGTAAATTTTCCAAATCTATAACGTTTTAAAAAAAAATTAAAAGAACTAAATAATCAAAAAGCTAAAAACCCAAATACTGTTCAAATTCCTGTTTGACGTAAAAAATCTACTGAAAAAAAATCTAATAAAATAATAAATGCAGTTGAACTAATAGTTAAGGGTAAATATATTGTTTTAATATTATTATAAAAAACAAAAAAACTTGTATATATACTTTTAGGTATAAAAATAGTTTTTCGAAAAATTGAAATATTTTTATTTTTTACAAAAAAATTTGTTTTAGTAGATAAATTAACAGGAATAAATTTTATTGTTCCGGTTAAAAATTTATTTAAAATTAAAAATCAAATATTTAAGTATTTAAAAAATAATTTAATACATACAATATATGTTATAAAATTTTGTTTTAATGCGTTAAAAATAAAATAAATAAAATTTTTATTTAAAAAATTATAATTTAAACTATAAAAATTTATTAAAATTTTATTTAAAGATTTTATATTTGTTTTTTTATTTAATAAATAAAATAAATTATTTTGTTTTAGTAATCCAAATAATTTTATATTAGTAAATATTAAATTTTTTAAATTATTTATAACATTATAATTAATTTTAAAATTATTTAAGATGTAAGCATACATAATATCTATTATCGTTGACGACGTTTATAATTAAAATAAATTATTAAATAATTTCAAAAAACTACATAAAAAATAGTTTGTAAAGCACTTCCAATAGAAAAAAATAATGTTTTAAGATAAGGTAAATATTTATTTGATGAATTTTGTGCCATAAATAATATAATATTTAATAACAGAGCACAAATAGGAAATAAAACTAATCATTGGATTAAAAGTATAACGTAATCAAACATAAAGGCTGGGAAAATAGGAATCGAACCTATGATGTCAGTTTTGAAGACTGAAGTTTTACCATTAAACTATTCCCCATTTAAATTATAAATTTTTTAAAAAAAATTGATGTAATAAATTAATTTTTTTTTGGTTAAAAAATAAACTTGAAAAAATTACTAAATTAACATATTGTCTTTTTAAATTTGAAACATAAGTGTGTTTTGTATTAAAAAAATGTGCATTTAACACAGCTAATTCTAAACCAAATCAAACAAAAAGGCTTAAAACTCAAACACAAAAAAGCGGTGTTGCTATATCATTAAAAATGATTAAACTGTTAAAGATATGTGTTGTATTTTCTGTTGAAGAAGTGCATAAAAAAGTATAGAAATTTCCAAACATAACTTACATAAATTTATTCCACCCACAGATTCTTCTACGGGTACCTTGTGTCAACTTAACTCAAATTACCTATAACCTAGTCAGAAGCGTTGTCTGTCTTTAAGGCGAAATTTTTTTTACTTTACCAGTTCCTATACTTTGTTAAAGGTATTTTAATCCAATTTCTAAAAAACTTTTTAGTTTATGATAATTATTTATCAAAAAAGACTTCATAACTTAGATACGACTTTACGAGACTATAAACTTTTCGAGTGTGATGGGCGGTGTGTGCAGGATTAGTTTATTAATTCATCACGACATACTCATTCGCGACTACTAATGATTTCACCTTTACTATCTCAAGTTTCAGAGATAATTCGGAACTACGGTAATTTTTGGAGATCACTTCAGATTGCTCCTTTGTTGCTCTTTGTTTTTACCTTTGTAACACGTGTGTTGCCCAGCCTATAAAGACCGTGAGGACTTGACGTCGGCTAGTGGTTTTTTTAGTAAATTAAAGATGTATTCCCCTTCAATTTTCTAAAAAAGTCAGATAGCTAAGCCCACTAATAAATTAGTTAGGCTAAATCGTAGGTTACGCTCGTCGATAGAACTTAATCTTAGATTGCAAAATACGAGCTGACGACAGCCATGCAATACCTATTTAAATTAATTGTACGCATAGCATATTTATTATTTCTATTAATTTATTAAAAAAGCTGGTAAGATTCTACGTGGATTATCGCATTAAACCACATGTTCCACCATTCGATCTAATCCCCGCCAATTCTGTTAACTTTGAGTTTTGCAACTATACTCGCCAGGCGGGTTGTTTAGCGTAAACGTTTAACAACCATCATTTACAGTGAGGATTACCAGGGTCTCTAATCCTGATCACGCCCCTCACTTTCATACCTCAGCGTCAGAAAATATAAGTTAGGCACATTAGTATACCGACAGACAAGCTTGGGTTATTGCATTTTATCGCTATCCAAGACAATCCCCCAACTTTATATTTACTCTAGAATATTAATATAAGAAAATCCATCGATTACTGAATTCAGTCAAATCTTTTATATATTCCACCTACGTATCCTTTACGCCCAATCATGCCGAATAACGCTAATCACTCAGGTATTACCGCGGCTGCTGGCACCTGTATTAGCCATGACTTCTCATGTGTATACCCTCTTTCTGCTCACACACGTATAAACTTTACGGAAGTCCTTCTTCATTTCCGCTAAGTGGCAGGTCATGCTTTCGCACATTGCCTAGTATTCTTTACTGCTGCCATAAGGTGAGGTGTTTCCATACCCCATGTGGTTGACCCTTCTCTCAAATCAACTAGAGATCGTTGGCTCGATGGCTCGATTACCTAATCCCCCATGCTGAAACTTAATATACGCTTATCGCACTTAGTTATTAACTGATATATTATTGTTTTACACATGTTTACTCACCACGACGCCAGAATTGTATTTTTTAACACATCATATTAATTAATAAACTCTTAAACTTGCATGTATTAGACACTTAGCCCGCGTTAACTCCAAGCCAAGATCACACCTATAATTTTAACTCTTAACCTTTAATTTATCATTTATATCTAAATTTTATATCTTGGGTATTAACTATTTGTTGATTATTTTTTAATACTTGAATACGATGTAATCGTTTTAAACCTTTATGTTGTCATCAAACTAAAAATTGTTCAAAAGGTAATGCACAAATTCGAATAGGCATATGATGATGATAACGTCCGCAAATTTCTGCACATTGCCCATAATAAAAACCTACATTATCGATATAAAAAGAATGGTGAGTAGAACGTCCAGGTACACAATCTAATTTTATACCTAGACCTGGAATAAATCATGAATGAACAACATCATAAGAATTTGTTACTACAGTTAAATTTACATGAGCGGGTAATACAAGAGTTCGTTTTGTACGTAATAAACGACGTGCTAAATTAACAGGGACTAATTCAGAACGTTTTCTTGCTGCTACTACCATACGTTGATAACTAAAATCTTCTGAAGTAGTATTTTCAAGAGGTTTAATTAAAGTTGATTTTAAAACAAAAGGACTAGTTTTTATTACATTTTTTTTTTGAAATGTAATTGGGTCATAACTTACTTGACCCATAAAACTATATTTTTTTAAACGTTTGTACTTTTTTTGTCTATATCCTCACAATGGCGCACCATCTTCAGTTTTTACACTTAAATCAGTATCTTGTGAAAATTTACTTACAAATAAAATAGGTTTATTTAAAATATCTTGTGTAGAAATAAGTTCTAAATTATGTTTATTTAATGTTCCTTTAATAAAATTTAATGGGCGGGCTGCGTTAATTGTTTCTAACATATTCATAGTAACATCGTATGTTAAATCAACTAATGGAAATTCATAAAAACCTGCTTTTTGTGGAATTGTAGTAAAAGAATTAATAAAATTATTTTTATTTTGTTTTCAATTTAAAAAATTTACTGGATTTGAAATTAGAGTTTGTGTTTCATATGTTTTTATAAAAATTTTTTCTTTTTCTAAATAACTTAAATATAATTCTTTATATTCCAGTTGTGCTCCTAATTGTAATGCTTGATAATAAGAATCTGCGCAATAAGATTCACTAGGTGTAGAAATAAATCAATTGTTATGTCCAATATTTTTAGGAGCAGTTAATATATTATAAGCTGCAGTTCCATCAAATTTATAAACTCAATATCACTGTTTTCCTTGTACTCTAAGTGTAAATAAAGAACTTTCATTTTGTCATTCAATCATACGTAAAATAAAATTTGAATTAACTAAAATATTTATACATCAACTTAGGGGAATTAAAGCTACTACAAAATCTCCTCATTTTCCATGACCTCTAGTACTAGTATTTATAATTGGATTAAATTGCATTGTACGTTTGTGTACTAGTCTAATAATAATAAAAAAATATAAAGTTCAAAATAAAGAAAATCAAAATCATCATCAATACTGTCACTGTGATAAATGAATTAAAATATCAGATTTATGTGTTGAAAAACCAAAATTAAAATTAGTTAAAGACGACGCCTCACTCATAATGTAAGCTCACATATTAAAATTTTATAAACAATAAACTAGTAATTAAATAAATAAAAGTTGTTTGACAATAAAGTAATGAAAGAGAAAATTTATTATTTATAACAAATAATATACATAGTATACTTAAATAAAAACTATAAAAAAAAATATAATAATTACTATAAATAAGTTCAATATTAAAGATATTAGTTAAATTATTAATTTCATATAATTGAGTAGTTATTGCTGGAAAATATTTAATCAAAAAAATAAAAATAATACTAAAACTAAATGCACTAGATAATAAAATTCCAATAGCAAAAAAATGATTTAATCTTAATAAAGATCAATTTTTAGGAAATTTTATAAAAGTTTTAATTAAATATGTAAGGGTTGTTTCTTTAATATTTTTATAAAAATCAAATAATAAATAAAAATTTAATCTATAAAAATATATTAAACTAGTTTGTGCTCCTAAAAATAAAGTTGCAATAATAAAAAAAGAATTGATATCCGTATATAAAACTTTAAAAAAAAAAAATTTGTAAAGATATCCAATAGTAAAAGGTAATCCACATAAATTAGCGCTACAAATAATTAAACTTAATGAATTTATAGATAATAATTTTAAACCCCACCCCATTCAACGTGTATCTTGAGAACCAAAAGTTCTAATAAAAGTTCCAACACAATAAAAGGTTGCTGCTTTAAAAATTCCATGTAAAAATAAATAAATAATAGTTATATAAAATTGACCTAAACTAGCTAAAATTCATAAAAAGCCACAATGACTCATTGTTGAATATGCTAAAAGTTTTTTTACATCTGTTTGAGCAGCAGCTACACACCCCCCATAAACTGCAGTTAGACCTCCTAAATAAAGAACAAAATTTGATCAAATTGATAATTCAATTAGATAAGAAAATTTACACAATAAATATATTCCTGCAGATACTAAAGTAGCCGAATGAATTAAAGAAGATGCTGGAACGGGGGCTTCCATAGAATCTGGTAATCATAAATGTCCAATAATTTGAACTGATTTAATTGAACAACATAAAATTAGTAATAAAACTGCTAATTGAAATAAATTTTGTTGAAAAATATCGGAATATAAACATAAATAAAAAACTGTTTGACAATCATCATTTCCTGTTAAATAAAACATTGCAGCAAAAAATCCTAGTAAACATACATCACTAAACAAATTAAAAATAAATGCTTTATAACTTGATTTTAAAGTAGCTCGACGATTTGATCAAAAATTAATTAAAAAAAATGAGGTTAAACCTATCAATTCCCATCCCAAAAATAATGTAAAAAAATTATTTGCAAAAACTAATATTAGCATACTAGCTATAAATGAATTTAATCAAAAAATAAAAATATTTTCGTTAGCTTCTCCTTTAAAATATGTTAATAAATAAAAATTTGTTGTTGTTCCTATTAATATAACTAGTAAAGCAAAACAATAACTTAATGAATTAATAGAAAAATTTAAACTTAATGGAATAGTAGCTAATGTTTCTGTTAAATTATTAGAAATTCAGGTAAAAGTATTTTCTTGAATAAAAATATAATTTAGTTGACTAAAAAATATAATTAATAAAATAAAAAGACTACTTCCACAAATTACTAAATAATACAGTGATGATAAATAACGTGAAATTATTGGAAAACTAAATAATAAACTAACATATAAACCAAAAAGTAAACTGATAGACATTACGTCAAACATATTAGTAATAAATAAATTCATAGTGATAATTTAATTTTGTTAAAATTAAATTTGATTTAAAAGAAGAAAAACTTGTTTTATCTGCTTTTTTAATACGTAATTTTTGATAAAATCGTCGTGTAGATTTTCTTTTACTAACTGTATATTTAATAAATGTAAAACAAATCATTTTTTTTTTAAGCAACAAGTCTTTTATTAAAAAAATATTTTTCAGCTGATTCTAATGTAAAAGTTGTATATAAAAAAAAAAATAATCAAAAAGATAACGCAAAATAAACACTTAATTGTGAAATAAAAATAATAGTAGAATGTCCTAAATAATATAAATATAATCCATAAGTATAAATTAAAGCTGTAATAGTTTCTGATCAATAATAATTAGAAAAATTAGTTGTAAATGTAGTTACTGGCGCTAGATTTGCGTAAATAAATTCATATAATTCAAAAAAAGTTAAAAATATAAAAATAAATCGCATATTTTGCACTAAAAAACGTAAAAAAATAATAGAAACAGAAACAATATCAAGAATTGCTTCATAAAAAATACTTCTAGTTCGACCATGACCTCTCACGTAAGTAACAAATGCAATACCAAAATTTTTTAATACAGCTGCGGGAATAATAAAAGCTGCACTTGTTGATAAAACTAATAAAGATAAAATTCAAGAAATATGATTTAACAATACTGCGCTAAATAAAGTAAATAAAAAAAATCAAATAATAACTGAAGCTATAATTAAAAAAAAAAATAAAGCATCGTCGGCTGCTCCCATTTCTTCTTCTAAATCTCCAAAATAGGAAAAAAGAGTAAAATTAATATCAAAACTACTACTTAAAAATTTAAATGTTTTTAATCCATAAGCAGCTGTATAAAATATAATTAATCCAAACATTAAAAAAATAACATTTGCGGTAAAAATAAAAGAAGTTATAGGAGAAAAAAATATCCCACCAGTTACTTCATTTACAGGAGTAGCAATTTGTAATCCACTTAATAAAGTTGTTCATTTTTCAGAAGTTGCTAAAGTAGCTTCAAAAAATGTAATTAAAGAAAAATTAGTAAAAGAAATGTTTGTAAAACTTAACATAATAATTAAATTTCTTGATGCATTAAAAAAATGAGGAACTCTTAAAATAGTAGTACCAAAATAGAAATAAATAAAAGAATAAGCTAATAAAGATGCACCATTTCCACCTAATCGATTAAAAAATCGTCCAAATGGTAAATATGAAAAAGTATAGTAGATAGCACATAAAGCTACTGCATATCACACTAAATAATAATAAGAACGTACATCAAAATTTTCAACAGCAAATAAATTCTTTCGTGTAATAAGTCCAGTTAATCAATAAAAACTTAAAATTGCAGATGTTATTCCAGTTACAGAACAAAATGTTGCAGCACGTAAAATATTTGGTTGAAAATAAAAAATTAAAAAAAAACATGCCAATCCTGCTAGTCCTGTATAGTGAAAAGGGCAGGCTACTAATCAACCCATATAAGGTCGAAAATATCAGTGTGGGGCTACTCCAAAAAATCTTACATCAGTTACCATTCCTACATCACCTCACATAAATAACTCATAATTTAAAGCTTCAGGTTCTGTATAGATAAAAATACATCCAATTATTAGTAATAATAAACAAGTTAAAAATTGCCCTACTTCATTAATTAAAACCTCATCAAATCAATTTAATTCTTGAGTTAAACCAGTTGTAGCTGATTCATTTTTTCAATCATAATGCATATCTAATCCA
>Ga0247739_10000318_pt1 | contig 16855 bp, 14 predicted proteins | sample UWRJL058202B2_FD_180943 | JGI IMG/M metagenome (GOLD analysis project Ga0247739, IMG submission 180943) | Plant litter microbial communities from Arlington Agricultural Research Station in Wisconsin, United States - UWRJ-L058-202B-2 | ecosystem: Environmental > Terrestrial > Plant litter >...
GGATCATCTCGTTGATGTTGTCTTTCAGATCCGATACTTCACCGCGCGCTTCTACCTGAATCGACCGCGACAAGTCACCGCGCGTTACCGCCGTTGCTACTTCGGCAATCGCACGTACTTGCGTCGATAAGTTTGCCGCGAGCTGGTTTACGTTTTCGGTCAAATCTTTCCATGTACCCGCAGCACCGGGTACGCTGGCTTGTCCACCGAGCTTACCTTCCACCCCCACTTCGCGCGCTACGGTTGTAGCTTGATCCGCGAAGACCGCAAGGGTGTCGGTCATCTCGTTAATCGTATTAGCAAGGGCCGCAATTTCACCTTGCGCTGCCACCGTTAATTTTTTCTTCAAGTCTCCGTTCGCTACCGCTGTTACAACCCCGGCGATACCGCGCACCTGTGCAGTCAAGTTCGCCGCCATGAAGTTCACGTTATCCGTTAAGTCTTTCCAGGTACCCGCCGCACCGGCTACTTGCGCTTGGCCGCCGAGCTTACCTTCGGTACCTACCTCTCTTGCCACACGGGTTACTTCGGATGCGAATGACGAGAGCTGATCCACCATCACGTTGATGGTGTTTTTCAATTCGAGAATTTCGCCTTTTACGTCCACCGTAATTTTCTTGGACAAGTCGCCCCGCGCCACCGCCGTCGTTACCGCTGCGATATTCCGCACCTGACCGGTCAAGTTCGATGCCATGAAGTTCACGTTGTCGGTGAGATCTTTCCAGGTACCTGACGCACCGGGGACGTTGGCCTGTCCACCGAGACGACCTTCAGTACCTACTTCCCTCGCCACCCGCGTTACTTCGGAGGCGAATGAGCGCAACTGATCCACCATGGTATTAATAGTGTCTTTCAGCTGGAGAATTTCGCCTTTAGCGTCCGCCGAAATTTTCTTGGACAAGTCACCGTTTGCTACCGCGGTGGTTACGTCGGCGATGTTACGTACTTGCGATGTGAGGTTACCGGCCATTGAGTTAACCGAGTCGGTGAGATCCTTCCAGGTTCCCGCCACACCGGATACGTTTGCTTGTCCTCCGAGCTTACCTTCGGTACCCACCTCTCTCGCCACCCGCGTTACTTCGGATGCGAATGAGGAAAGCTGGTCCACCATCACGTTGATGGTGTCTTTCAATTCGAGAATTTCGCCTTTGGCGTCTGCCGTAATCTTTCTGGACAGGTCGCCTTTTGCCACCGCCGTGGTTACGTCCGCGATGTTCCGCACTTGGCCTGTTAAGTTCGAGGCCATGAAGTTCACGTTATCGGTCAAATCTTTCCAGGTTCCGCCCACGCCTTTTACTTGCGCCTGGCCACCGAGCTTACCTTCGGTACCCACTTCACGGGCCACACGGGTTACTTCTGATGCGAAGGAGTTGAGCTGATCCACCATGATGTTAATGGTGTTTTTAAGCTCCAGAATTTCACCTTTTACGTCCACGGTGATTTTTTTGGAGAGGTCGCCGTTGGCCACCGCCGTAGTTACATCCGCAATGTTCCGTACCTGACCAGTCAAGTTACCGGCCATGGAGTTCACCGAGTCGGTCAAGTCTTTCCAGGTACCGGCGACACCGAGTACGTTTGCCTGACCGCCAAGCTTACCTTCAGTCCCCACTTCCCTCGCCACCCGGGTTACTTCGGATGCGAATGAGGAGAGCTGATCCACCATCACGTTGATGGTGTCTTTCAATTCGAGAATTTCGCCTTTGGCGTCTGCCGTGATTTTTTTGGAGAGGTCGCCTTTTGCTACCGCAGTCGTTACGTCCGCAATGTTCCGCACCTGACCCGTTAAGTTCGAAGCCATGAAGTTCACGTTGTCGGTGAGGTCTTTCCAGGTTCCGCCCACACCTTTTACTTGTGCCTGGCCACCGAGCTTACCTTCGGTACCTACCTCCCTTGCCACACGGGTTACTTCCGATGCAAAAGAGTTGAGCTGATCCACCATCACGTTGATGGTGTTTTTCAATTCGAAAATTTCACCTTTTACGTCCACGGTGATTTTCTTAGACAAGTCGCCATTCGCCACCGCTGTGGTTACCTCGGCAATGTTCCGCACCTGACCGGTCAAGTTACCGGCCATGGAGTTCACCGAGTCGGTCAAATCCTTCCAGGTTCCCGCAACACCGAGTACGTTTGCCTGCCCGCCGAGTTTACCTTCGGTACCTACTTCCCTTGCCACACGGGTTACTTCCGATGCGAAGGAGTTGAGCTGGTCCACCATCACGTTGATGGTGTCTTTCAATTCGAGAATTTCACCTTTTACGTCCACGGTGATTTTTTTGGAGAGGTCGCCGTTGGCCACAGCGGTTGTTACATCCGCGATGTTCCGCACCTGACCGGTTAAGTTACCGGCCATGGAGTTTACCGAGTCGGTCAAATCCTTCCAGGTACCTGCCACACCGAGTACGTTTGCTTGCCCGCCGAGCTTACCTTCTGTACCTACCTCTCTCGCCACCCGCGTTACTTCGGATGCAAATGACGAGAGCTGATCCACCATCACGTTTATGGTGTCTTTCAATTCGAGAATTTCGCCTTTTACGTCCACGGTAATCTTTTTAGACAAATCACCTCGCGCTACCGCCGTGGTTACCTCGGCGATATTCCGTACCTGACCGGTGAGGTTCGAAGCCATGAAGTTCACGTTATCGGTTAAGTCTTTCCAGGTTCCGCCAACACCTTTTACTTGCGCCTGGCCGCCAAGCTTACCTTCGGTACCTACTTCCCTTGCCACACGGGTTACTTCCGAGGCAAACGACGAGAGCTGGTCCACCATCACGTTGATGGTGTTTTTCAATTCGAGGATTTCGCCTTTTACGTCCACCGTGATTTTCTTTGAAAGGTCGCCCGTTGCCACTGCTGTGGTTACGTCCGCGATGTTACGCACTTGTGACGTCAAGTTACCGGCCATGGAGTTCACCGAGTCGGTCAAATCCTTCCAGGTACCGGCGACGCCTTTTACTTGCGCCTGTCCGCCGAGCTTACCTTCGGTACCCACTTCCCTCGCCACACGGGTTACTTCGGATGCGAATGACGAGAGCTGATCCACCATCACGTTAATCGTGTCTTTGAGCTGGAGAATTTCCCCTTTTACGTCCACCGTGATTTTCTTGGAAAGATCGCCGTTCGCCACCGCCGTGGTTACCTCGGCGATGTTCCGCACCTGACCCGTAAGGTTCGAGGCCATAAAGTTCACGTTATCGGTCAAGTCTTTCCAAGTACCGCCCACGCCGGGTACATAAGCCTGTCCACCAAGCTTACCTTCTGTACCTACTTCCCTCGCCACACGAGTTACTTCCGATGCGAACGAACGCAACTGGTCCACCATGGTATTGATGGTGTCTTTCAATTGGAGAATTTCGCCGCGCACGTCCACGGTGATTTTTTTGGAGAGGTCGCCGTTGGCTACCGCCGTGGTTACGTCTGCGATGTTCCGCACCTGTGATGTGAGGTTACCGGCCATGGAGTTCACCGAGTCAGTCAAATCCTTCCAGGTGCCCGCAACGCCCGGCACATTTGCCTGGCCGCCGAGCTTACCTTCAGTACCTACTTCTCTTGCCACCCGGGTTACTTCGGAGGCGAATGATGAAAGCTGTTCCACCATGGTATTTGCGGTGGAAGCAGCGCGCAGGAACTGGCCTTTTAATGGCCTGCCATCAACGTCCAGCTCCATGGTTTGCGATAAATCGCCCTTGGCTACGGCACCGATTACGCGTGCCATTTCTGTTGTCGGGCGCACGAGGTCGTCGATGAGTGTGTTAACGGATTTCACGATGACTGCCCAACCACCCACCATTGAAGGGATGATCGCGCGCTGGGTAAGGCGACCTTCGCGGCCTACAACGCGACTTACGTCGGTAATACCTTTGGATAGAAGCTCGTTGGATTCAATGATGTCATTGAGCGTGTCTGCAATTTTTCCGGCCATACCTGTCAAATCTGCAGGCATACGCGCAGAAAAATCACCTTTTTTTAACGCAGTCAGTACGTGCAATAGGGCTTTAGCATCTAGCTCGTTATCTAACTCTAAAGTCGTATCCATAAATGTCTCCGAACTTCTATACATTATTAAAATGTGAAATAAATGATTGAGCGAGCACGGCTAAATGCCGGAAGAAAATCAGGCAACACGAGCCAGATGTAAATGCTGCAGTAAATCGCTTGCGGGCAGTGGCTTGCTGAAAAATTGCCCCTGATATTCATCGCAGCCCAAAGTTTTCAACGCATCGAATTGCGCTTGAGTTTGAATGCCTTCGGCGACCACACTCAAATTAAGCGCACGCGCCATGGCAAGCATTGCAGCCACCAAAGACGTGTCATCCGGGAAAACAGCAATAGCAGAAGAATTGCTAGACGCTTTATTACTAGGTTCTCTATTGTTGTTATTATTTTCAGAATTTTGCATGTAGGAAGACGCTATTTTTATCTTGGAAACCGGTAAGGTTTTTAATACCGTAAGCGAGGTAAAACTTGCACCAAAATTATCTAAAATAATCTTGATGCCTTTTTCAGTCAGCTGTTGAACAACATCACCTAACTGATTTATATCGCGAACCACGGTGGCTTCAGCAACTTCAAGTTGAATGCTCGCCGGGCTTATATTGTGAGCTGCAATAGAATTGGAAATGGTATTGATAAAATCAGAACGCAAATGGCCGATATCAATATTGACTGTTACGGGTAAGTTAAAAGTAGCATCGGCAGATTTCCATTGCTGAACCTGTGCGCAAGCAGCATTAATAACCCATTCACCAACGGCGGAAACCTGTGCACTTTGCGTAACGCGCGCTAAAAATTCATTGGGAGCAATTAAACCATCACGCGGGTGATGCCAATACAAAAGCGCTTCTACACTTGTGGCTTTGCCCGTTGAAATAGTTAGCACCGGCTGATAGAAAAGTTCAAATTCATTGTGTTCCAGTGCGTGTTTTAGTTCTTGCTCAAACTCAACACGGGCGCGCTCGTTAGCATTAAGTTCTTCATGAAAAAATTGAATAGAGCCACGCTCTTTTTGCTTAGCGTGGTACATAGCCATATCGGCATTTTTCAATAAGTCTTCCGCTGTGCTGCCGTCCTGCGGATAAAAGCTTATGCCAATAGTGGCAGACGTTTTTATTTGTTGTGAGCTAATACTATGTGGCTCTGAATTTATTTGAACAATTTTTTTCGCTACTTTCATAACGTCGTTGGCATCAGGAAAACCTTCCAACAACACCACAAACTCGTCGCCGCCCAATCGCGCAACCATATCGGACTCACGCACAACGCTGGTGAGATGCTCAGCCACTTGCTTTAGTAATTCATCACCAACTTCGTGACCAAACGTATCATTAATTTCTTTGAATTTATCCAAATCCAAAAACATTAATGCTAGGCCTTCCTTACGACGATTCGCACGCACAATAGAATGCTTCAAACGCTCTAATAAAGAACGACGATTAAATAAACCGGTGAGAGTATCGCGAATAGCGAGTTCAGTAGCACGCTCCTCGGCTATTTTGCGTTCTTGCACTTCAGTTTTTAATGCAGCATTAACACTTTCCAAATCTTGCAATCTACGAATACGCAAATCACCATTAATTGCTTCAAGTTCGCGGGTCTTGCGTTCAAGCTCAAGATTTTTTTGATTTAACTCAACAAAGACTGCAACCTTTGCTTGAACAACTTTAGGAATAATCGGCGCGAACAAATAATCAGCCGCACCTTTTTGGTAACCCTTTAAACGATTGAATTCATCGCCGTAGTAAGCGGTAACAAAAATAATGGGGACGGTAGCCGAACGAGGGTGTGAGTGGATAGCTTCTGCAGTTTCAAAGCCGTCCATAGTAGGCATGCTGACATCGAGCAAAATAACCGCAAAATTATGCTTGAGTACTTTTCGCAAAGCCTCCTCACCAGACTGAACGGTGAAGACTTCATACTTTGGGTTTTCCGACGGGTCTTCTAGCAGGCCTGACAGTGCAAGCAGCGTGGACGCATCGTCATTGACGATAAGAACTTTCGGGAGCGAACCATCATTACTCATGCAACAGACTCTCAAAATGATTAGTAATCCCAAGGACCCAATAAGGTACTGGAGTTACTGACTTATTTCCACGAAAAAATATTATTTTTAACTGACTTAAAAAAAATTTACGCAGCAGAATATTTTTATAACTGCAAAAAGTTTAATGTACTTCGCACATAGTTGATGTAGTTACTTAAAGCGCACAAAAAGATACTTTACGCGCCAGCAGTGATTAACTATTCCCTCGGCTAGATACAGACGATTTTTTCTTTTTCAAGAATCTGGAGGAGTAATTTTTCTTCAGGGGCTAGAGAATGATCTTGCGAGCGGCTTTTATTATTCGCAAGTTCTTTTAGATACGAGCTTAGCTTATTATTTTCATATAACTCGATAATAGCGGGATGAACATAATACTTTTTGCACACAGTACGTGTATTGCCCAAATGTTGAGCAACTCGATCAAGTACGGAAATAATATTATTTTTTATTTCAGTCTGGGTCTCGCCCTGCCCTACGTCATTAAATTCGACGATGGCATGCACGGTACCCGCCCAGGTTCTAAAATCTTTTGCCGTAAAATGTTGGCCGGTAATCGCTTTTAGATATCCATTTACCATTCCCGAATCAATACTTTTAGGGCTTCCACTTTCGTCATAGTATTGAAAAAGTTCTTTGCCCGGTATGTCACGACACTTCTGCACTATCTTAGCCAGCCGTTTATTTTTTATCCCTATCTTGTGCGCAATGCCTTTTTTACCCACAAAGGTAAACTGAATTTGATCTGCGCTAACTTTAACGTGGCGATTTTTTAAGGTGGTTAATCCGAAGGAACCGTATAGTTTTTCATAGGCGCTATTACCAACGCGAATGCTGGTTTGCTCCATTAAGCTCACTACGGTTGCCAATACTTTTTCAGCGGGCATTCCCGGCAATGCCAAATCTTGCGCGAGCTGCTTGCGAATAGCAGGGAGCGTTTTTCCAAATTCATGCAAACAATAAAATTTGGTTTGATTGCGCAGCGCATTCCAATGTGAGTGATATTTATATTGCTTGCGTTTTTTTGCATCAATTCCGGTGGCCTGCAAGTGGCCGTTATCAAGGTTACAGATCCACACTTCTTCCCAAGCTGGTGGAATAACCAGTTTCTTAATTCGCTCAAGTGCGGTTTTATCGCGCACTTGTTTTTTTCCGGCGAAATAAAGAAAAGCATCACCGTTCTTAACGCGGGTAATACCAGGCTTAGTGTCCTGCACGTAGATGAGGTCAACAGCCTTTGCGGCTTTCTCAGCGTCATGCAGGATTGATTTTATTTTTTTGGCAGAAATTTTAATTTCCGTTATATCAGCCGTCATAGCTTCTCCCGCGTGTTATCAGCCTGGAATTAATTAACTAAAGTCAATAAATCGGGTATCGATCAGCTTTCAAGAACACATAGTGTAACGATACATGACGGGGTATTCTGTATTTTAGGTAACCAACCTTAACGCATTTATCTCCTTAATAATTTCATCTTTATGAACCAGCTTTTCGAATAGAGCATCCAGCCCATCCGCATTTATCAACCCCATAACAACACCTAAAACAGAACCGCGATGGCAATTTTCACCCCCAACATTCGTATTTGCCAGCAGCGCGCCTTTGGAGTCGGAATTGTATTTATACGCGAGGTATAAAAGACTCGGCCAGGAATCGTTAATCGGGCAAGCCTTGGAAAATTTCCCACCGATCACTTCGTTATCATCCAGGTTTTTCTCACACAACTGCTTAATATCGAGATCAATAGATTTAAATGCTGCGCCCGCAATAATAGCTCTAGGGCTTTCCCCATCAATACGAAATAAAAGTGAGTCGATTAGTTCTACATAGTGATCACATATTTTTGCGAGGGTGACATCGGGATGTGTTAGCCACAAGTGCTCTCGGCAAATATTTTGTACATTCGAAAGATTTCGCTCCTGCAATAATTCTGCGATAGCAATCGGCCCAACCGTAACCAGGCCGCCCATCGACGCCGTGGTATCGGCAGCTTTTCCACATTTATCCGGTGAATTACCTTTCTCCAAATTTTCAAAAAAGGCGCGATGATAAAACTCAGCATAGGTATCCGGATGTTGCGGATTCTCACTGGTCATAAAGCTACAATAATTTCGCAGGAACGCATTTGCATCATAGCGACCTGAATTTTCCGCCAGAGTTCGCGTTACTAAACGCGCGCAATTTGCATTTAATGTGTTATCACCCGCTTGCATTCCCTGATGCACATGCTGATTAGGAATATTCCAGAACTGGCGTTTTCCTTTTAAAATAACGTCGCCCACAATTGATTTTTTTGAGCTACCATTTGAGTCATTTTCAGGTAACTTGAGAAATGACATAGGATGCTTTGCAGGAGCGGATTCGAACTTTGTAATGCCGCCAGGAAAGGCAGCAAAAATATCTTTCGGGTCATAAAACCAATGCACCGGCATGGCGAGCGCATCGGCAACGTAAATTAATTTTAATGCGGCTACAGCACGTTGCTCGATAAGCGGTGCGTATGAGTTCGGTATTGACTGCGAGTAAGGCATAGAAACAAATCCTGTTGATGGTTAATGCAGCTATAGATTATGGACACTAAAAATCAGAAACTGGATCCCCGCTCTGCGAGCGTGACAACTGCCTACTACAAAAATATAGTTTTATTAATTATCCTTAAATAAAACTTATTCCCAGCGCTTGGCGGCTTGTGCATCTTTTTCTTGCGATTCGATCCAGATATTTCCTTGAGTCGTTAATTCTTTTTTCCAAAAAGGTGCGCGAGTTTTTAAATAATCCATTAGAAATTCAACGGCGTTAAAAGCATCTTCGCGATGCGCACTGGTGACTCCTACAAACACGATATTATCGCCAAGCTGCAAGTCACCAATACGATGGATAATTTTATAACGCAAAATATTCCAGCGAGTTTTTGCTTCATCAACAATAGACTGCAAGGATTTCTCTGTCATGCCAGGGTAGTGTTCCAAATGTAGCCCGGTAACATGACGGGATAAATTCATATCGCGCACTCGCCCTACAAAAGTCACTACCGCACCAGCGGTGGTGTCATTTTCAGTGAGCGCTTTATATTCGGCACCGACGTTAAAATCTTCGTGTTGAATGGAGATCATATTAACCTCCTGTTACTGGTGGAAAAAATGCGACTTCGTCACCGTCGTTAACACGATGAGAAGCCTTGACTAAAACCTGATTCACTGAAAATAATAATTTATCGTTGCCTAAAAACTTTTCCCAATGTGGGCTTTGTTTGATTAAAATTTCACACAACTCGGAAATATTTTTAGACTCATCTATCGAAATATTTATTTTTTCGCACTTAAGCTGTTCACGCAGTTGTGCAAAAAATAGAATAGTTAACACTGTTTACTCCGCTCGCTGATAATGACCACGACGCCCACCAGATTTTTCCAGCAGGCATATATCGCCGATAACCATTTCCATATCGATTGCTTTGCACATGTCATAAATGGTTAGGGCAGCAACACTGGCGGCTGTGAGCGCCTCCATCTCAACGCCGGTTTGACCGGTGAGTTTGGCCAACGTAAAAATATCTACTGAAATTTCTAGTTTATTGATTTCAAAATCTACACTTACTTTGCTCAGCATTAGCGGATGGCAAAGCGGAATTAAATCGGCACATTTTTTTGCAGCTTGAATTCCGGCAATACGCGCTACCGCAAGCACATCACCTTTTTTTAAACTGTTCGAACTAATTTGCGCGAGCGTTTCCGGCTGCATACGCACACGCGCAAAAGCACGCGCTTCGCGCACCGTGGCTGGCTTTTCGCTCACGTCCACCATACTGGCTTTGCCGTGCGTGTCTATGTGTGTCAAAGACATAAATTTATCCACTGTTTCGAGAGTTCTTTGCATCATAAGCGAAAATAAAAAAAGGCCAACATCTTTCGATGCTGGCCTTTGATCAGACTTTACGAGAAATTATTTAAAACAAGAAGGTTGTTAACCAATTCATTTAAGTACAAATTAACCAATCCACACGCTGTTATTCACCTGTACGTATTGGAGCATATTGATGGCACTACTTTACCGGTATCATTGTTACGATCAAATTTACTGAAGAAGTCACGGTCGCCATGCGTGCTCAAGCATGGCAAATGTAACTTTGGTTCAGGGGTCATGCAGTATAAACTGGTGGCAATCGACATCATCCGGCAACAAAAGCTCTCCATTATTGAACTCAACATGCATAACAAACCCTTGAACCGCCGTTTCACTGCCGCCCCCATGATGGAATGGTCAGACACCCATTGCCGCAGTTTTTGGCGCTTACTCACAAAAGAAGCTGTGCTTTACAGCGAGATGGTCACCACCGGCGCACTTATTCACGGCGATCGTAAACGCTTTTTGGAATTCAATTTGTGCGAACATCCACTAGCGCTACAACTTGGCGGGAGCGATCCAAAAGCCTTGGCTGAGTGTGCAAAAATCGCCGAAGACTGGGGTTACGATGAAGTAAATCTTAATTGCGGTTGCCCGAGTGATCGCGTCCAGAACAATATGATTGGCGCGTGTTTAATGGCCGAACCCAAGCTTGTTGCAGAGTGCATTGCAACTATGCAAAGTGCTGTGAAGATTCCAGTAACGATTAAACACCGTATCGGTATTGACGATATGGAAGATTACGAAGGCATGCTGGATTTTGTGCGCACCGTGGCCGATACCGGCTGCAAAACCTTTATTGTTCACGCGCGCAAAGCCTGGTTGAAGGGTCTCAGCCCTAAAGAGAATCGCGAAATACCGCCACTGCAATACGACAAAGTAGCCCAGCTAAAAAAAGACTATCCTGAACTTGAAATCATTATTAATGGCGGCATTACTACGCTTGAGCAATCGCTTAATCTTCTCAATGAAGTAGACGGTGTAATGCTCGGACGCGAGATCTATCACAACCCTTACCTCCTCGCGGAAGTTGACCAAAAAATATATGGTATTGATAAACCAATTGTCAGTCGCGACCAAGTTATTGAAGGTTTTATGGCATATGCAGAAGAGCAACTTGCGAAAGGCATAAGATTAAATTACATCACCCGCCACATTTTGGGTTTGTACCAAGGTTTGCCTGGAGCGCGTCGATTTAGACGAGTTATTTCCGAACAAGCGCATAAACCAAATGCTGGGATTGAAGTAATTAAATCAGCTCTAAAAGCTTTAAATGAGATACCATTTACACACGAATTGACTGATTAAAATCACGAGCTATTGTTGTAAATTCCTTATTAAGACACAGCTTTATAAAAAGATATCTTTCAGCTAAGAGTCAAAAAGACTATAATCAATCCTACGGCAAATTAGAAATATCAACTTTAACTCCGTTATAGGAAAACTATTGTGACTAGCAAACTTGAACAACTAAAGCAGTTTACCGATGTAGTTGCCGATACTGGCGATATTGAAGCGATCCGTTTATACAAGCCAATCGACGCAACTACTAATCCATCTTTGGTATACAAAGCTGCGCAAATGCCGCAGTACCAGGATCTTCTAGCATCATCTATCAAGGCTTCTAAAAGCATTACCAATAGCGCTGAACAACTTAGCGCCGCGAGTGATAACCTCGCTGTAGGTCTTGGTTTGGAAATTTTGAAACTGGTTCCAGGCCGTATTTCTACTGAAGTAGATGCACGTCTATCTTTCGATACCAAATCCAGTATTGCGAAAGCGCATCATTTGATTGACCTTTATGCAAAAGGCGGTGCGGATAAATCACGCGTATTGATTAAACTGGCTTCTACCTGGGAAGGTATTCGCGCAGCAGAAGTTTTGGAAAAAGAAGGCATCAATACAAATCTGACTTTATTGTTTGGCTTCGAGCAAGCCGCAGCTTGTGCAGACGCAGGTGTTTTTTTAATTTCTCCTTTTGTCGGCCGGATTTTGGATTGGTACAAAACCAATACCGAGAAAAAAGAATACACCGCAGAGGAAGATCCAGGCGTGGTTTCTGTGCGTCACATATACAATTACTACAAGCAAAATGGTTACAAAACTGTTGTGATGGGCGCAAGCTTCCGCAACATTGGTGAAATCGAAGCTCTTGCTGGTTGTGACCGTTTAACGATTAGCCCTAACTTGTTACAAGAACTGGAACAAGACCAAGGCAAATTGGAACGCGTACTTTCTCCATCAAATTCAGGTGAAAAAATTGCCAAGGTTATTGAGACTGAATCGAGTTTCCGCTTTGGCATGAACCAAAATCAAATGGCAAATGACAAGTTGGCTGAAGGTATTCGTGGTTTTGTGAAAGACCAACTTAGCTTGGAAAAGCTTTTGAAAGAACTCGCGCTTTAATTTTTTAGAGATTGCATTTTGTTAAGTAAAATTTCCGCGTTTTTCGAACGTCACCTGCAGCCTGCAGGTGGCGCTTCTGCACAACTTAGTCACTCGCAAAAACATCTCGCCATTGCGGCCCTTTTAATTGAAGTAGCTATGGCAGACCACGTATTTGATGAGCGTGAAATGCTTTCTCTGCAACATCATCTTAAACAGAAATTCGCAATTACTGATTCACAAATTGCCGAGCTTATAGATTTAGCAAAAGATGAAAGTGCTGAATCAACTTCGCTTCACCAATTTACGAGCTTGGTACATCAACATTGTAATCCACAGGAAAAGTTTGAATTACTAGTATCTATGTGGGAACTGGCTTTTGCTGATTCAGAATTAAATAAATACGAAGAATATATAATTCGCAAAGTAGCGGATTTAATTTACGTATCCCATGCGGAGTTTGTGCGCGCAAAATCAATCGCGAAGCATAAATCTGTTTAGAAGAAGTTTGTTACTGAAGGTTTTACTAGGAATTTTCAAGCATCGTGACGAGATTTTTAAACGTTTCATGATTTTTTTCGTTGAGTCCCATCAAAATTCTGTGCGCTTCAATCACTTTTTCCTTAACTTCATGCTCATCACACTCAATCGTTTTTAAACAATTCTCAGGTGTGATTTCAACATTCAACCGACTAACAATTTTAAAAATATCGGCAAATCCCATGGTATCTAAAATCCGTTTAATACTTGCGTTGTTAGCAAGTATTACGGGCACTATATCGCGCTTCTCCTGCGCCAATATAGAGATTTTTGCCATTAAACCGAGGGTTGTACTATCCACTGCTTCTGCATCAGATAAGTCAAACAAAACTGATGAAAAATTTGGCGATGCTAACATGCTATCAATAAATTGATCGAAAGATATACATAGCGTAAGACGAACATCTCCGGTCATCTTAATGATGTAAACTCCCTCGTGGTCTGCAACTAATATCTGACCGGGACGCATTTTATTTACCTCTGGCAATCGTAAGGATGGCTATATCGTCTGGCGTTTCGCCATCATCCTTAACATGTAAAGTATTGCAGATGGAATCAAGGCTGCCAGTGGATTCAGCAACTTTTTGCAATAAATCTGCTTCTTTATCCTGAATAGTGTCTGACGGTAAAATTTCTAAAACGCCGTCAGAAAAACACGAAAGTGTAAACACTTCTGGAAGTTGTAGCTGATAAACGTTCCATGTCACATCTTTAAAAATTCCTACAGGTTTACCAATACCGTCAAGGTAATGACAGACATCTGCTGTCTTTAAAATAGGCATAGGTAAATGACCAGCAACGGAATAGTTCATCAGTTGTGTATGCGTATCAATTACACCAACAAAAAAAGTTAAATGATGATTCAAACGTGTTTCTTTAATCTCTCTATTAACCGTCTGCAACAATAAATTTGAGCCGCTAGCAAATGATTCTTCATCGCTAAACAAACCTTCTTCGCGCACCATGCGGCTAACAAGATGTTTTAACCAAATAGTGACAAAAGCAGATGAGGAACCGTGACCAGATACGTCTGCGAGATAAAAAGCAAGGTAACGTTTTTTAACGTGGGCGTAGTCAACAAAATCGCCACTGAGGAATAATGAGGGAGCAATGTAGTGAGAAACTTCGTATTTATCGCGAGTGACAAGACGGTTTGGCATTAAACGTTTTTGAACTTGTTTTCCTGCAAGCTGATCGCGCTCCAATACTCTCAAACTTTCGCGCAATTCATGGTTTGCGGCCTCTAACTGTTCTCGATAACGCTGGTTTTCAATTAGTAAACTTTTAATTTCGAGCGCTTTATTAATTGCATGTACCAGCACTTCTATATCTAAAACAGGCTTAACGAGATAGTCGCTGGCACCTAACCGTAGAGCCTGCACGACATCACTTACACTGCCTGCACCCGAAATAATAATAACCGGAAGCTCGGGTTGGGTTTGCTTGATCTGTTTAAGCACATGCAAGCCATCTGCGCCGGGCATGCGCAAATCCGTGATAACCAAATCAGGATTGAACTCTTTAATTGCGTTGCAAAGTTGATTTGCTTCGCTAGCTTCATACACATGAAAACCGCTATCAGCTAGATAAGCGGCAATACTGCGCCGGACGAGCGAATCGTCATCGATGATGAGAAGCTTCTTGTGCTTTTCTGTCATCTGGAGGGTATCTCAACTAGTTAAAGGAAGCCGACTTTAAGAGGCGCATAACACTACTCTTTCAGAATCTATCTCGCAAGTCATTAATGGCGATATTTAAGCTACCAAAGCCTAGTTGTATCGAAGCTGAACAGATCTAGTAAAGATCGTTTTTAATCGGTTAAACGAGACGCCACAGTTGATTCTGGAAGTGGATTTTTATAGCTCTGTGCTACACTCAACGGGAGCAAATAAATACCTGAACGCGCATTCTAAGATTAACTATCCCACATAGATAACAGTGGACGAGAGAATAAATATGAGTTCAATTGATAAAGGCTTTAGTGAAAAACGTGACTTTATTCGTATGAAAATCAGTGCTCCACTAAGCGCAAAGCTCTCGCATGATGATGGTGTTATTGAAGGCTTTTGCCGCGACTTAAGTGGTGGCGGGATGCAAGTTGAAACCAAAACCAATATTGCAGTCGGAACCGAGTTGGTCGTTGAAATATCCTCAGACCACGGCCACAACCCTACCCTTCACGCAACTGCAAAGGTCGCTAGAGCAAGCGAAAACCAAGAGACAGGTTTTCTGCTAGGTCTGGAAATTATTGAAGTATTAAAGTAGGTAGCTGACACGCTTCACTACCACGACTCGGCCTAGAAGCCCGAGTCTGCATCACCCTCGTCATCCCCGAAACTATCTTCAACTTGCCCATTTTTGATTACGAAATTCCGATGCTGTAAATAGGCCTCGCGGAAAAACACGTATTTATCGCCGGTAATACTTTTTTCAAGCGGCATAAGGTTTGCGCGGGTATTCAAAACGGATAACGCTCTCACCGTATTTCTGGTAGGAATATCTTCAATATAAGCTTTTGGATCTGTATACCAATCCACCGGAACTGCGGTTGTATCACGCAGATTGCTAGGGCCAAGCAGCGGCAATACCAGATAAGGACCCGAACCTACCCCCCAAACTGCGAGCGTTTGCCCGAAATCTTCCTGATCTGTTTTTTTCAAATTCATATACTGCGCAACATCCAGAATACCTGCCAATCCCAACGTGGAATTCACTAATAGGCGGCCAGTATCATGCGCGGCACTGCGAAGATTCCCCTGCAGCACACCATTCAGAGCACTTGGAACTTCCATGACGTTTGATAACGCATTATCGACACCACGACGCAGAAACTGCGGTGTTATGTGTACATAAACTGTAGTTAATGGCTTTAAAAGATATTTATCCGCACCTTCATTAAAGTTAAACATGGAGCGGTTAAATTTTTCCCAGGGATCAACCGGTGACTTAACAGTAGTCGCTGGCGACTCAATAACGGGAACTGTAGGAACCGTGAGAGGCGTAGCCGAATCTTGCTCTTCAGCGGCAAACGCCGAATGAACAATCAATAAAGTAGATACTAGCGAAATTTTTAACAGGGAAGTTTTCATTGCGCTCATTGATGCACCAAAATGCAGAATTAATTGTGGGAGCTGAGTTGTACACTCAACGAATCGAGCACCACTCTACCCAAAGTCCTTAGTGGCAACAACACTTCGATTAAAATAACTTGCTCAGGGAAGGATTACAGATAACAAATGCTCGACCATTATAAAAGCATCGAGCAATACCATAAGTGACAATTGTAACTGATGAAAGTTTGCGATTGTCACTCGAAAAAAATTATAAGCATTGATAAACAAGTTCAAGTTTCAAATTTTTGTTCGCAGCGGGAAGGTAGCGTTCAGCATCCACTGAAAATCCCTTTGAGCAGTTAACAGCAGCTTTTGCCAACAAATTAAATTTCAATAATTGTAATTCCTGCGCATTACTAAATTCGTCTGACACCAATAGCTTTTTTTGATCTTTAGAGATTTCGCTTTTTTCATCACTAGCTTTCGCTAATAAAGGCTGACCGTTTTCAGATTGCTTACTCTCAGATTGATTATTAGCACCTGAATCATTATTGGAATTTTTGCTAGAACTTTTACTTGCAAATGCTCTGTGCAAAACACCATTCAAACCTGTTTTTGTATGATCGCAATCGCTGTTTGGATCAGGAACTATTTTGTCAGCCTCATCAATAGCCAAACCACAATCAACTTTTTCATCAGCAAATGAAAGAGGAGATAATAATAAAACACTCAGTAAAATTAATTTGCATTGCATAATGTGCTCCAATAAAAAAGGGTGCCGGAGCACCCTTTTAAAACATAAACCTAATATTACGATATTACTCGAATATTAAAAGTTCAGTTCAACACCAACAGCGAAATATTTGTCGTCGGTGCGCGCAGCGTCATCCACTAATAAAGTGGTTGCATTCAAGCGCTTGTCTTCAACCACAGTGTAGTA